>JACCDN010479795.1_pt1 | contig 253663 bp, 214 predicted proteins | sample 7441691 | NCBI WGS metagenome assembly JACCDN01 (sample SAMN15323439, study PRJNA562643) | freshwater metagenome | isolation source: river surface water | place: USA:Blue River Watershed | collected 2017-08-16 | reverse complement strand
TTTATTCATTTTGTTACTAGTTACAACACCAATTCTCGTTTTACGTAAATTTCTTACTACCATTGTTTTTGATTTATGGTTAGATACCTAACTCTTTTTTCTTTAATTCCGTTTTTAAACGGGCAATGTCTTTACGAAGTCCGCGGATGCTCATTGGATTCTCTAATGGAGAAATAGCGTGAGCGAACTCTAATTTCTTAAGTCTTAATTGATCTTCGCTGATACGAGCAGTCAAGTCCGCAGCGCTTAAACCTTTTAATTCCTTATTAAAATCATATGTCTTGTTTGCCATAGCAAATACTTTTTTGTTGTTATCCTTATTAATTACAAGTCAATGATTACAAATCTCTTCTTGTAACAAACTTAGTGTTGATTGGTAATTTCTGTGCAGCTAAGCCCATCGCCTCTTTTGCAACTTCTGGTGTAACACCATCAATTTCAAAAATAATACGACCTGGTTCAACCACAGCAGCCCAGAATTCAGGGTTACCTTTACCTTTACCCATTCTCACCTCTGCAGGCTTACGAGTAATAATTTTATCTGGGAAAACACGAATCCATACATTACCTTCTCTCTTCATTGCACGTGTCATCGCTTGACGCGCAGACTCAATTTGTCTGTTTGTCAACCAAATTGGATCTAATGATTTTAGTGCAAAAGAACCAAAAGCAATAGAAGTTCCACGCTTCGCTACTTCGCGAATACGTCCTTTCTGTTGTTTTCTGTGTTTACTTCTTTTTGGCTGTAACATCTTATTATATTGTTATCTCTTAATTAATTAATTATCTTTTTCTTGGACCACCTGCTCCTGGACCACGACGGTCGTTGTTTCTATCATCACGACGATCTCCACCACGGAAGTCAGCTCTTTCGCCACCTTCTTTACCACCAATGATGTTTGGATTTAAATCACGCTTACCAAGAACTTCACCTTTACAGATCCATACTTTGATACCGATTTTACCGTACACAGTTAACGCAAACACGTTCGCATAGTCGATATCCATTCTGAAAGTATGTAAAGGTACTCTACCTTGCTTGATCTCTTCAGAACGAGCAATCTCTGCTCCTCCGATACGACCACCTACTTTGATTTTGATACCTTCTGCACCCATTCTCAAGGTAGAAGCAATCGCCATCTTAATAGCACGCTTGTAGTTAATACGATTTTCAATTTGACGTGCAATTGTTTCACCAACAATTGTTGCATCTAATTCTGGACGACGGATTTCAAGGATGTTAATTTGAACATCGTCTTTACCAGTTAATTTCTTTAACTCTTCTTTGATACGGTCTACCTCACCACCACCTTTACCGATGATGATACCTGGTTTAGACGTGTGAATCGTTACGATTAACTTACCTAATGTGCGTTCAATAACGATACGAGCGATACCGCCCTTGTTAATACGTGCAGTTAAGTAAGTACGGATTTTATGGTCTTCAATTAACTTAGTAGCGTAATCTTTTTTATTACCATACCAGTTACTTTCCCATCCGCGGATGATACCTAATCTGTTCCCAATTGGATTTGCTTTCTGACCCATAGTGATGGTTTAGAATATTTAGTTTTTTGAATCTGATTTAGTATCTACAATCAATGTTACGTGATTGCTGCGCTTTCTAACTCTGTAGCCACGTCCTTGTGGAGCTGGGCGCATACGCTTTAACGTACGACCACCGTCTACAAACACTGTTTTAACTACTAAGTTGCTATCTGCTGCACTAGCGCCATTGTTTTTTTGCTCCCAGTTACTGATTGCACTTTTTAACAACTTTGCTAATGGAACTGCATTGTGTTGAGGATGGAAATCCAAAATTGCCAATGCTTTTTCCACTTCCATACCACGAATAACGTCTGCGATCAAACGCATCTTACGTGGGCCTGTGGGATAATTGTTTAGTTTAGCTACTGCTTCCATTTCTTTATTGTTTAGTGTTTGAACTTAACGATCAAACCTTAATGTTGATTTACTTTTTTGATCCTGCGTGTCCTCTGAAGTTTCTAGTTGGAGAGAATTCACCTAATTTATGACCTACCATGAACTCGGTAACATAAACTGGGATAAATTTATTTCCGTTGTGTACTGCGAAAGTATGTCCTACGAAATCTGGAGAGATTGTACTTCTACGACTCCAAGTTTTAATTACACCTTTCTTAGTTTTGCCTCCGTTCATATCCTCTACTTTTCCTTCAAGGTTATGATCTATATAAGGACCTTTTTTAATCGAACGACCCATAGTAACGAGTTAATTTGATTGTTAAATTATTTTGTCAATTTTTTACCATCACGACGTTGAATAATCAACTTGTCGCTACCTTTTCCTCTTGTTCTAGTTTTCTCTCCTTTAGCATACTTACCAGTTCTGCTTCTTGGATGTCCACCAGACGCTCTACCTTCACCACCACCCATTGGGTGATCTACTGGGTTCATGGCAACGCCTCTAACACGAGGACGTACACCTTTCCAGCGATTTCTACCTGCTTTACCAGCTGTTTCTAAGTTATGGTCGCTATTAGAAACCACACCTACAGTAGCATAACAGTTAATCAATAATTTTCTTAATTCACCAGAAGGCATTTTCAATACAGCGTATTCAGTTTCCTTATTCGCTAATTGAGCAGATGCACCTGCACTGCGAACCAATTTACCACCTTGACCAGGTTGCATTTCGATATTGTGCACTACAGTACCTAATGGAATGCTCTTCATTGGTAAAGCGTTACCGATTTCTGGAACAACGTTGTCACCAGACATTACAGTAGCACCTACTTGTAAACCATTTGGAGCGATAATATATCTTTTCTCACCATCAGTATATTGTACTAATGCGATGAATGCAGTTCTGTTTGGATCGTACTCGATAGAAACAACTTTTGCTTCCATGTCTTTCTTATTTCTTTTGAAATCGATAAGACGATAGTGTTGTCTATGACCACCACCCATGTAACGCATTGCACGACGACCTTGGAAGTTACGTCCTGCAGTTTTCTTTTGCGGTTCTAACAAACTCTTTTCAGGTTTGTTAGTTGTGATTTCAGCGTAAGCGTTACCTATTCTCCAACGGGTACCTGCTGTAATCGGTTTGTACTTTCTTAATGCCATTTTGTTTTGTTTTTTCTTTTAAAGACTTTTAGGTCTTACGAATTTTTCAGCTTCGCGGGCTATTGTTATATACTTGCGTAAAGGTCAATGGATTCACCTTCCGCTACTGTAACTAATGCTTTCTTATATCCAGATTTAACACCAGAGATAATACCAGACTTAGTTGAACGAGTCTTGCTTTTTCCTGGAACAACTAATGTGTTTACGTCTACAACGTTCACACCATAAAATTGCTCAACCGCAGTTTTGATCTCTAATTTGTTCGCACGACGGTTTACTTTGAATGCATAACGGCTCAATTTCTCTTGCTGCGCATTTGCTTTCTCCGTAAGGATTGGTTTGATTAATATTTCAGTCAACTTCATAATAATAAGTTTTATACCTTATAAGGATTAAGCGATTGCTTTTTCCTCTTCGTTAAAGATTTTAGCAGCACCTTCTGTGATCACTAATACGTCAGCATTCATGATGTCGTATGTATTGATATCAGATAATAAAGAACTTGCTACGTTAGGAATATTACGTGTACTTAAGTAGATGTTTTCATCGTACTCAGGTAAGATTACTAAAGTCTTTTTGTTCTCTAATTTCAATTGGTTCATGATTGCAGTGATATCCTTTGTTTTAGGAGTAGACATTTTGATGTCTTCTAAAACTAAGATCGCTTGATCAATTGCCTTATGAGATAAAGCTGAGATTTTAGCCAAGTCTTTCACTTTACGATTCAATTTGAAATCGTAAGAGTGTGGTTTTGGTCCAAAGATAGTACCACCACCCTTGTATAAAGGGTTACGGATATTACCCTTACGAGCTCCACCAGTACCTTTTTGTTTGTGTAACTTTCTGCTAGCACCTTGAACTTCCGCACGAGTTTTAACTTTATGCGTACCTGAACGGCGTGCAGCTAAATATTGTTTAACGGCTAAATAAATAACGTGGTCATTTGGAGTTGCTCCAAAGATTTCAGCAGGTAATTCAACCTGTCTGCCAGTCTTTTTGCCTTTTATATCTATTACTTCTAATTGCATTGTTGTCGATTAAGTGGTGATTACTTTTGGATTAAAACGATTGAACCATTATGTCCAGGAACTGATCCACTTACTAATAAGTAGTTCTTCTCTGGGAATAACTTTAATACTTTTAAACCTTTTGTTTTAACGCGATCGTTACCCATACGACCTGCCATGCGCATGCCCTTGAATACTCTTGCTGGATAAGATGATCCACCAATAGAACCTGGAGCACGAGAACGATCGTGTTGGCCGTGCGTAGCTTCACCCACACCACTAAATCCATGACGCTTAACAACACCTTGGAAACCTTTACCCTTAGTTGTACCAACAACTTCAACAGTATCTCCTTCAGAGAACATGTCTAAGGTAATAGTTGTTCCTAGTGCAGCTTCAAGATCATAGTTGCGGAACTCTTTTACGAATTTTTTGGGAGCAGTCTGCGCTTTTGCGTAGTGATTGATTTCAGACTTTGTAGAATGCTTTTCTTTCTTATCGCCCAATGCTAATTGCACTGCGCTATAACCGTCTACTTCAGGAGTTTTAACCTGAGTGACTGTACAAGGACCAGCTTCGATAATGGTGCAAGCGATTTGCTTTCCATCTTCGGCGAAGATGCTAGTCATGCCAATTTTTTTTCCAATAATACCTTTCATCTGTTTTGCGGTTTATGCCCCGCTCTTGGTTCTGAGGACATCCGATGATGATGCTACCTTTTAGTAGTAGCTCGGATTCAATCCCTGTTTGCTGCCGACCTTTTCCTTTGTTTCTCAATTATGAGAGGGGAAGTACCGGAAGTAAACAAACCTCGAAGGGCCTGTTTATATTTTACTTTGATCAAACCAGCGCTCCTTTTTCGACTACTGCATAATGGGCAGCGATTGGGAGATGGTAATTATAAAGTACTTATGCTTTAATTTCTACCTCAACACCTGAAGGTAAGTCTAACTTACTTAGGGCGTCTACTGTTTTAGAAGAAGAAGTGTAGATGTCCAATAAACGCTTGTGCGTTGCTAATTGAAACTGCTCACGACTTTTCTTGTTAACGTGCGGTGAACGTAACACAGTGAAAATGCGTTTGTGTGTAGGCAAAGGAATAGGACCTGTAACTACTGCACCTGTACTGCGTACTGTTTTTACGATTTTCTCAGCAGACTTATCTACTAAGTTGTGATCGTAAGATTGTAATTTTATTCTAATTCTTTGAGACATAGCTTATTTTTCCAAATTATCTTGGGGATGCAAAGGTAATGGGTTGTAACCTAACATTCAAGAAATATTGTGTTTTTTTTAATTTTTTTTCAAAATATTTTCAACTACCCTATTTGGGCAAAAGAAAGCCCCCGCCATTTGACTGGAGGGGGCATCTAATTTATTGAAAATCAATGAATTGACCCGTAAAGGACCTATTCTTCATCTTTCACTTTTCCTTTGTTCTTAGCCATTACTTCCTCAGCAATATTGTTAGGTGCTGGGTTGTAGTGACTGAACTCCATAGTAGATGTGGCACGACCAGAGCTCAAAGAACGTAATTGTGTTACGTATCCGAACATTTCGCTCAATGGCACTTTAGCCTTGATTACTTGTAAGTTACCGCGGCTATCCATACCTTCTAACATACCACGACGACGGTTCAAGTCACCAGTTACATCTCCCATGTACTGATCTGGAGTAACAACCTCTACTTTCATGATTGGCTCAAGTAAAGTAGGCTTCGCTTTCTTACCAGCAGTTCTGAAACCAGCTTTCGCGCACAATTCAAATGACATTGCATCAGAATCCACATCATGGTAAGAACCATCGAATACACGGATCTTCATGTTATTTACTGGGAAACCAGCTAATACACCTGTTGTCATTGAAGTTTCAAAACCTTTGATGATCGCTGGAACAAATTCCTTTGGAATTGATCCACCAAATAAATCGTTTTGGAATTGGAAAGCCTTGTCCGTATTTGTTGCTAACCACTCCTCATCTGCAGGCCCAATTGAGAATTGGATATCTGCGAACTTACCACGACCACCAGATTGTTTTTTCAACACTTCACGGTGCTCAATCGTTGTTCCGAATGATTCTTTGTAAGCAACCTGAGGATTACCTTGGTTGATTTCCACTTTAAATTCACGACGCATACGGTCAACGATGATCTCTAAGTGTAATTCACCCATACCAGATAAGATTGTTTGACCAGTATCTTCGTCTGTCTTAACTCTTAAGGTAGGATCTTCCTCTACTAATTTAGCAATTGCCATACCCATTTTATCAACGTCCGCTTGAGTCTTAGGCTCAACAGCTACAGAGATAACTGGTTCTGGAATAAACATATTCTCCAATACGATTAAGTGATTCTCATCACATAATGTATCCCCTGTTTTGATTTCTTTAAATCCAACCGCCGCTGCGATATCACCTGCCTCGATAAAATCGATTGGGTTTTGTTTGTTCGCAAACATTTTCATGATACGAGAGATACGCTCATTCTTACCACTACGTACGTTTCTTACATAAGAACCCGCATCTAAGTGACCAGAATAACATCTGAAGAACGCAAGACGTCCTACGAATGGGTCTGTCATGATTTTGAATGCCAATGCAGCAAATGGTTCTTTTGCATTTGGCTTACGGAAGATTTTTTCTCCTGTATCTGGATCTGTACCTTCTGTGTCATCTACATCTACTGGAGAAGGTAAATAGCGACATACCGCATCTAATGCAGTTTGTACTCCTTTATTTTTGAATGAAGATCCACACATCATTGGAACGATACTTAAATCGATACAAGCTTTACGGATTGCTTCATGTACTTCATCTTCAGAAATTGAATCTGGGTTCTCAAAGAATTTCTCCATCAACTTGTCATCATATTCAGCAACAGCTTCAATTAATTGAGCTCTCCAATAATCCACATCTTCTTTCATATCATCTGGCACAGGAATCTCAGTGTAAGTCATACCCTCTGTTGCGTCATCCCAGATAATACCTTTTAATTTAATTAAATCCACTACACCTTTGAAACCATCTTCTGCTCCAATTGGTAATTGTAATGGTACCGCTTTCGCGCCTAACATTTCTCTTACTTGGTTTACTACCATTAAGAAATCTGCACCAGCACGGTCCATTTTATTTACGAATCCGATACGAGGAACTTTGTAACGGTTCGCTTGACGCCATACAGTTTCTGATTGTGGTTCAACACCATCAACAGCAGAGAACAAAGCAATCAAACCATCCAATACACGCATAGAACGCTCTACCTCTACAGTAAAGTCAACGTGTCCTGGAGTATCAATAATATTGAAATAATAACTTTTTGTGTTCGCATCCGGCTTACCTAACACAGTTGGAAATTGCCATTGACAACTTACCGCTGCAGAAGTAATAGTGATACCTCTTTCTTTTTCTTGCTCCATCCAGTCAGTGGTAGCACCACCATCATGAACTTCACCAATTTTGTGAATCATACCAGTGTAACGCAAGATACGTTCAGTGGTTGTAGTCTTACCCGCATCAATGTGCGCAGCAATACCAAAGTTTCTTTGTAGTCTTAAGTCCGCCATATTAGGGTTGTTTATTTTTTTAAAGCTCTAAAACCAACTCCTTTTGAGAGTCAATTTATCGAGGCGCAAAGTTAATGATATAAGTGATTGAATTACCGATTCTGGCTATTTTTTTAAATAAAAAACCTCAACATTGCTGTTGAGGTTTTTATATAGTAAGGTAAATGATTCCTTTTGAGGAGATTACACTTTAAAGTGAGAGAACGCTTTGTTCGCCTCAGCCATACGGTGTGTATCTTCTTTCTTCTTGAATGCACCGCCTTCGCCTTTTGTAGCTGCAACGATCTCATTCGCTAATTTGTCAGCCATTGTCTTACCGTTACGCTCACGGCTAAAACGTACTAACCATTTCATGCTTAAAGATATTTTGCGATCTGCACGAACTTCAGCAGGGATTTGAAAAGTTGCACCACCAATACGACGGCTACGAACTTCAACCGCTGGAGTAACGTTAGCTACTGCTTTCTTCCACATTTCATAACCATCTTCATTTGTCATTTTAGCTACTTTCTCTAAAGAGTCGTAGAAAATTTTGAAGGCAGTTGTCTTTTTACCATCCAACATAATGTTGTTGATAAAACGAGTCACTTGAACATCGTTGAAACGAGGATCTGGTGCTAATGGAATCTTTTTAGGTTGTGCTTTACGCATGTCGAATATTAATTAGTTGTTACTTGATTATTTTTTTGCTTTTTCTTTCTTAGTACCATACTTAGAACGAGACTGCTTACGGTCTTTAACACCAGCAGTATCCAAACTACCACGAACAATATGGTAACGTACACCCGGTAAGTCTTTTACACGACCACCACGGATTAATACGATACTGTGCTCTTGTAAGTTGTGGCCTTCACCTGGGATATAGGCAATGACTTCAATTTTATTAGTCAAACGTACTTTTGCTACTTTACGTAACGCAGAGTTCGGCTTTTTTGGAGTTGTTGTATATACTCTTGTACAAACACCACGACGCTGAGGACATGCATCCAAAGCTCTTGATTTACTTTTAGCCCTGATGATCTCACGGCCTTTTCTCACTAATTGTTGAATAGTAGGCATTAATTATCCTGTTTAGTTCAATTTCGGTTTATAAAAAATTCGGACGGCAAAGGTAATGGCTGTAAACGAATTACCAAAATGTTTATTTGCTATTTTTTAAAAAATACCGCAAATACCCCCTTTTACCGTACAATTGTCTTTGTTTTTGTTAGTTAAGTAGTTGATTAACAACTATTTAACTAAATTTTCACCAGCCAGCCATGTTTATCCATTTCCAGACCAACACGGATGTCATTTAGCTTCTTTTTTAGAGATGGGGCCACTTTTAGTTGCTCCATATCAAAATCCATCACATAGTCACCATCTGCTAATCTTGAGATAAAGGATACAACAGCAGCTGTTCCTACCCCAAATACCTCATCTAACTTACCTGCTTTGTGAGCTGTTACAATTTCTTCGACAGAAAGGTTACGCTCTTCTACAGTATACCCCATATCTCTTAATAAAGTAATGGCACTATCTCTTGTAACTCCTTTCAATACTGTTCCTCTTTCCAAACTAGGCGTAATCACTTTCCCGTCGATCACAAACATCACATTCATCATTCCTACCTCTTCAACAAACTTATGCTCTAGTGCATCGGTCCATAAAACTTGGTCATACCCTTTTTGTTGCGCTAGCGCAACTGGATATAAACTTGCTCCATAATTGCCCCCATTTTTTGCAAAACCTACACCACCTGGTGTAGCCCTTGTATATTTTGGTTCAATTAAAATTTTCATCGGCTCAGAATGGTATGGACCTGCTGGACCTAAAATAATCATGAACTTATAAGTTGCAGAAGGACGCACTCCTAAGAATGGATCTGTTGCAATCATGAAAGGACGAATGTATAATGAATGATCTTCTTCTTTTGGAATCCAATCTTTTTCAATTTGAATTAATTTTTTCATACCATCCATAAATAACCATTCAGGAACGGTTGGCATTTGCATTCTTTGTGCAGAAATATTAAAGCGTTTGAAATTTTGATCAGGTCTAAAAATCACCACTTGATCTGTTGCACTTTTATAAGCTTTAATTCCTTCGAAAATTGATTGACCATAATGCAATACTGCAGTCGATGGATCAAGTTGAATGGGTTCAAATTTTTTGATGACTGCATTTTTCCATTCACCGTCTATATAATCTGCTTCCAACATATAGTTCGTAAAACTTTTTCCGAAGAAGAAATTTTTTGGATCTAAATGTCTTAATTGATCCTTAGGCATTTCAATAAATGGGATGTTTTGTGCACTCATTTTTTAACTTTTTTTATGCTAATTCAGGCACAAAGAAACACAAAAAAATAAAGACTTACAATTGTTATTTTTTCAAATCAATCAATTCAGTTAATTTCCGTTATTCAAATCTTATGAAAGAAGTTAAAAATAGCCTTCCAAATAGCGTATTAGTGAACCTTTACAAAGAAAGTTTAGTATTGGGAACTGTACCTACGAATGTGGATAAAAAAGCAACGACATCCCACGTAATAGAGGAAAAAGAGGAGATAAAAGATCTAGAAACTACTCCAATAGCACCCATTAAATTCTTGGGAGAGCATCAAAAAAAGATCATGGTTTTGGTACAGGATTCCAATGCAGTTCATTTAAATGAAAGAGACTTTGACTTGCTTACTTCTATATTAAATGCATGTAAATTAACAATCGCTGATATTGCATTAATAAACCTTGCAAATAAAAATTATTCTTTGCATCAAATTTTAGTTCAAATTCCTTCAGATATAGTTTTGATTTTTGACATCAATCCTACACAACTAAAAATAAAATTACCTACTAAAATTTACAGCCCAATTTTACTTGGAGAAACACAATTATTATTCAGTAATAATTTATCCAATATGCAAGGAATTGATCAAGCATCAAAGATTGAAAAAACAAAATTATGGACTTCATTAAAATTGATTTTTAAATTATAAAGGGAGATCAGTTTTTGATTTTGTAAGATTAAATTTTCAAAATGCATACAATTATATTTGCTACAAACAATCGAAATAAAGTTGCTGAAATTCAATCTTTAGTTGGACAAGATTTTGAAATTATTCCATTAAAGGAAGCCGGAATTGAAATAGACATTCCAGAGCCGCACGATCATTTGGAAGCCAATGCTGCGGAAAAAGCTAGGACCATCTTCAACCTCACAAAACAAAATTGTTTTAGTGAAGACACTGGCTTAGAAATAGCTGCACTAGGAGGCGAGCCAGGTGTAAAGAGCGCAAGGTATGCAGGAGAAAACAGGGACTTTCAAGCCAATATTGACCTTGTTTTAAGCAAAATGACGGGCATTGAAAATAGAGCTGCTCAGTTCAGAACTGTTATATGTCTTATCTGGGAGCAAAAAGAATACTATTTCGAGGGTATTTGTAAAGGGCAAATTCTAGGTGGCATGGAAGGCGAAAAAGGCTTTGGATATGACCCAATTTTTGTACCTGATGGCTCGAGTAAAAGCTTTGCTAGCATGACGATGGAAGAAAAAAACCAATTTAGTCACCGACAAAAAGCAGTCTCTCAATTATTCGAATTTTTGAATAAATCTATTGTTTAAAGGGTGTAGGGCTATTCCATATTTCCCAACTTGCATTGGCTTGTATATGCAACATCTCTAAACCATTTTGAGTAGTAGCACCTTGACTTGCTCCTAGTGCTAAGAACTTGGTTTGAGTTGGATTGTAAACTAAATCATATAAATGATGCTGGTCTGTGAGGGCATCATAAGGCAAAACTGGCGCCTCATCTACATTAGGATACATACCAACCGGACTGGTATTAATGAGCAAAGTGTGTGTACTTATAATTGAAGCGTCAAGTGATTCATAAGTTAGCCCACCCTTTGATTCAGTCCTGGATACAAACTGATAAGAGATCCCTAGCTTTGTCAACACCCACTCAACAGCTGCAGCTGCCCCACCCGTCCCTAAAATCAGGGCTTTTTGATGCTGTGACTTTAAGTAAGGCAATAAGGACTGTTCAAAGCCAATCACATCTGTATTGTAGCCATATAAGGCACCATCATATAAACGTATACAATTACAAGCCTGTATTGATTCCACCACCGTAGAAGGGTATTGCAAAAAAGGAATGACTGCTTTTTTATACGGAATAGTTACATTCAGCCCATTTAAGGTTGAATTGTTTTCCCATAGACTTGTAAATAAATCAATAGAATCAATTGGGTAATTTTCATACTGCGCATCCTCTATATTTTCTAAAGAAAATTTTTCTGCAAAAAATCCCTTAGAAAAAGAATGTGATAATGGAAAACCTATTAACCCAAATTGACGCACATTTATTTATTTAAATATAAATTAAAAGTATCTCCGCGCAAACCAATACGCATCGCTTCTAATGGAATAATTTCCGAAGGAGCAATATTTCCAAGGTTTACATTACAGCCGATTAATTCTAAGAAATATAATTGCTGCGCTTTTTGTGGTGCTTCCCAAAGAATTTTCTCAGAAGGGATTTTTGTTAATATTTCTTGTACTAAACCTTCTCTCACTTCTCCTGAACCTCTATATATACCTACGTTTCCGGCTTCTCTTGCTTCTGCGATTACATAAGATGCACCCGCATTTAATTCTGCACCCATCAATTCTATCCATTTATAAGGAGGGATAATGTGCGCTGCGTCCTTGCTACCAACTTCACTAAATACTTTTGCGAATTTTGAAATCTTTTCTATGTAACCACACTTTTCAGTATGAGGAATTTCGATTGAACCATCACTCACTTCAATAACATCAATATTATAATCCTTACACATTGCTATATAATCATCAAACTGATTTCTAATAATAAAGGCTTCAAATAATGTACCACCAAAATATACTGGAATATTATGTGCTTGGTATAATTCAATTTTTGCTCTCAAATTAGGAGTAACAAACGAAGTACCAAAACCTAGTTTAACAATATCCGTATGCGGTGCGCCGACACTTAAAAAATTTTCTGCATCTCTTAAACTAAGGCCTTTATCCATGACCATTGTTAATCCATATTGTCTTGGTTGCGTTGTACGCTCTGGAATCTGTGTTAAATTGAAATTCATCATTGTGCTTCTATATTTTTGCAAAGATAATTTAAAAAAGCTTAGCTTATTTAAGCTTCTTGTATTGACTGATTAATTCCACCACTTTTACATCTTGGATGAGTTCGGGATAAAACTTAATAAGCTTATTGAGCCATTTGCCAGACTTAGACAAGGCCATTTCCAATTGCAATAATCCTTCTTTTCGCTTTTGCATCATAAATAAAATGGCACTCCTGTAGTATACAAAGATGACTTTCCCCTGGGTTGACATGTAGGCCAATTCGGTTTGCTCTAATGCAGCATCCAATTGGTCATTCGCAATTAAACATTTAATAAAACTTTCCCAGCCTGCGATTTGTTTGGGTTTGTGTTTTACTACGATACCAAAATAAGTTGAAGCCTCTTTAAATTGATCAAGATTCAAATAGCATTCACCCATCATGATGTAATACTCATTAATATGCTTGTTGATTCTTATTGCATGTTCAATTTGCTTAATAGCCATCTGCCATTTTGATTCCAACATATAAGTAGATGCTATCTTTTGATACAACCTACTATCTTCTGGATTTAAATGCACCGCCTTCTTGTAATGAAAACGCGCTTGTGCAAAGTTTTTTAATCGATGGTAACAATGTCCGATTGCTTCATAAATAACATCCTCCGGTCTAGATAATTCAAGTACTTTTTCTAATGCTTCTATCGCTTCTTTATACTTTCTTATTCTGAGATAAGCATCTCCCATATTCCTATAAGCATAATCAAATTTTTCATCAATCACCACCGCAAATTGATAGGCATCAATTGCTTTTTCATACAACTTAATACCTTGGTATGCCGCAGCTAGATTGAACCATGCCAGAGCGTTATAAGGCTGCTCATCAATCATTTTTTGATGGAGAACAATACTTTCCTCATTACGCCCTGTAAAATCTGTCCAAAAACAAATTTTATACAACGCTTCTTCGTTGGTCGGTTCTTCCTCTAATATTAATTTTAAGCAATCAAACACTTTATCAAAAGCTTCATGATCATCATATACATCTGCTAATTCAAAAAGCAATTCTGTACGTTCTGCACCTTCAAATAAATGCAGCGCTTCTTGCAATAAAACAATTGCATCTTCTGGTTGATCTAAAGCTAAATAGGCATCTGTTTTTAAAATAAACAGATTCATGTCTTTATGGTCATACAATGTTGCGGTATTTAATAACTCAAGCGCTTCACTATATTTTCTTGTAGCTAATAATAAATCTGCTTTCTTAATCATTAAAACCGAAGAAGATGGGAATTGCGACAAGGCGATATCTGCAGCTTCAATAGCCTCAACAATCGCATCTTTCTCATCCAAATGAGCAATGATTTTTTCAAAATCATCTTCCTCAATATAAGAATGCGCCTTCCCGGTTTTTAAACTTTGGTAGCGTAAAAGCAGGTCCTGGATATCCCCACTTTCTTCCTCAAATTGATTATTGAACATATTATTCATTTAATCATGATTAATAAGGTATTGAAAATCAACATTTTAAAATAAATAATTGAAAATCTATACTTTATTAAATGTACGGCTTAGCACTTAAACTAGGGCAATTTATTGTACACAGTTCACTTAATATATCGTTAAAAAAATATTTTCAAAGAATTGTTATAAACCTTTAACTTCGTAATATCCGTGCGTACCCTAAGAACCATATTAACTTCTTTTGTTCTAGTGGCATTAGTTTCGACTTCTGCTAACGCTTCTACTGTGGTTATAGGAAAGGCTGAATCGAAAAAAACAACCGAAAAATACAGCTTAAAAAATCTTAGTAGCTTAAATCAAAGGGCAAGCACTTTCCAGAATTTAAAATCTAGCTTAGTATATAAAGGTCTAACTATTCATGCGAACTTAAATGGCGCAACTAATAACTCTAGTTACCTTAAGTACAATAAAGGAAATATTACTTATGTAATTCCTTATCGTTATAAAATGATCTTGCCTAAGTTCAAGACACCTAGTCCGCAGAATCCTTAATTGATTATTTGATATTGAGTTTTATTAATCTCAAATACATTTAATGTAATTGGGCTCAAATCAATTTTTGTTGCTTTATACAAAATTCGTTCTCCTTTCTTAGAGGTTATTAGATAGCTTAATACTAAGCCTGGAATTTCTTTAAAAGCCTGTTCATATACTGTAACAGTAGGAATAATTGAAGCTGTATATACTACTTCCATTGATGTGCCATCCGCCCAAGTAAGGTTAATAGATTCGCAAGGATAATCCAATATAGTACTTATTGAATCGGTCTTTTTTGAAGCCACTAAACCTGCACTATTTAATGGATCATATGGGATATACTGTAAAAGCTTATTCATGCCAATCTCTTTTAAAATGATGGCAGAATCTTGTTGTGTATTAAAAATCAATGTCTGGATAAATTCCGAGGTCTTAAAAATTGTCTTGCAACTATTGCCCTTTATGAAAACTATTTTTTGACCAATACTCGTTGTATCCCCAGTTGAAGTAATTTTTTGAATATCATAAGAGATAGTACACTCTCCCACTACCTTAGTTTGCGCATTTAATTGAAATACGAAAAGACTAAAAAAGCAAACAATCAAGGGGGATAATCGATGCATAATTAAAATAGGTATATCAAAAAGAGACCCAAGTTTCACTTAGGTCTCTTTAAATAGTATGTTTTACTTTTTAGTTTTATCTTTCAAAGCTTGGACTTTCTTTTGAGCCTCAATCATTTGCTCGTACTTTTCTTGCCAATTACTTTTTTTCTTTGGCGTCTTTCTCTTAACATCAATATCTGCCAAAATCTTATCATGATTTATGATCAATTTTTGAATTACTAATTGTAGTAATAAAGTAACAATATTTGAAACAGTATAATACCATGTTAAAGCCGAAGGCAAGCTATTGAATATAAACAATAACATGAATGGGAAGATATACGGCATGTACTTTAATGCCGGATTATCCTGTGTAGGAGTCATTGACATATTGTATATAGAAGAGATGAACGTAGTCAAAACCGCTGTCAAAGTAAATAAACTAATATGACTTCCAAATCCTAATGGAACACTAAATGGTAAGGTGAAAATAGAATCGTAACTAGATAAATCCTGACTCCACAAAAAGGATTGACCTCTTAAGGCAATATTAGAGTTAAAGAAGCTATACAATGCAAAGAAGATAGGGATCTGAAGCAATGCTGGTATACAACCTCCTAAAGGATTCACACCCGCTTCTCTAAATAACTTCATTTGCTCCATTGCAAATGCTTGTTGGTCGTCCCCAGTCTTTTTCTTAATCTCATCTAATTCAGGCTTAAGTACTTTCATTTTAGCTGTGCTCAAAAAACTTGTATAAGTTAATGGAGAAGTAACCAAACGAATAAAGATGGTCAATAAAAATACAACCCATCCGTAATTTGTTACAAAGCCAGCAAAAAAGTCGAACACTGGCATAATGATGTACTTATTGATTGGGCGAACAAAAGAATATAAGTCTCTTCCTAAATTCACAATTTTTTCCATCTCAGGAGCCTGTGATTTTAAAATCTGGAAATCACTTGGTCCAAAATATAATGACAATGGCATGGCAACATTTGATCCTGATAATTTCGTTTGTAATTGCGCTTGTAAGGAAGCCAATCCATTACTACTGTCAGTTTTACGTTGCCAATCAATTTTACCTGAATTAAACCCGTCTTTATAAATCATTGTGGTAGAGAAAAACTGTTGAACTAAACCAACCCATTGAACAGGTTTTTCGAATACTTTATTGGTATTACTTGAGATATAATCAAATTCATTGCCTTCAGAAAAACAAATATTTGACATCTGACGCTCATAAGTCGTTGTTTTTTCTTGACCATAAGAGTGTACATCCCACAATACATTTATTTGGTTGTTGGTCAATAATTGATCAGCCCCATCCATTACGATGGTCCAATCCACATTATATTTTCCTTTAGCTAAAGCAAATTGATGCTTAATCGTTTTACCATTGGGTGCAGTCCAAGCATATTCAATTTTCTGAACGCCATTATGATCTGTAGAACTATTCACAACTGGAAATAAAACCTGATTAATTTGAACAGTATTATTATTTCCTGCATTTACAGCGTAAGACAATGAACTACTGTCTCCTAATTGAACCAATTGTTTTTTTGAATTAGTGTACCCCTTTAATGTAACACGAGCAACCTGTCCACCCTTATTAGTTAACTCTACTTTAATTAGATCGTTCTCTAAAATAGCAATTTGCTCTTTTACAGTATCCCCAATCAGTGCAGCGGAAGTTGAATCTGTTTTTGTTGAATCAATTAATTGAACTGTTTTTAAAGCTGCAGCTTTTTCGGCAGTCGATTTCACCAATGCAACAGAATCATCAAATCTTTTTTTATATGCAGCAATTTCATTTTGTTGCTTACTGGTGTACCAGAAATATACAAAGAATAAACCTGCTAATAATACAAACCCAATGACCGTATTTTTGTCCGTTTTCATACTTTTAAATTAATCTAAATAGATGGCGCAAAGGTATGTTTTTAAGAGCTATTTAGCACTGAATAGCCTCTAATTTGGGACCAATATTGGGCCATTTTTAGGCTTTATTACAAATTCCTGCTGTATTTACCCCCAGTTTGGTATAGTAAATTGGTTATATCCCCCAGACTACAATACTTCACCGCCTCCATAAGTACATCAAAAATATTTTCATTTTGAACAGCAGCTTTATGTAACCTCTTTAAATATTCTGAGGACTGATCCTTATGCCTATTTTTAAACTGAGCAAGATTATTAATTTGTAATTTTTTCTCTACAGAAGAAGATCTAAATACTGGACGCTTGTCATTGCTATTTTGATCTGACTCATCAATAAAGGTATTGACTCCAATAATTGGAATTTCACCATGATGTTTTCTAGTTTCATATAACATACTCTCCTCTTGGATCTTTGATCGCTGATACATTCTTTCCATAGCACCTAATACGCCACCTCTTGCATTAATTCTTTCTAATTCTAGCATAACAGCTTCTTCCACCAAGTCTGTCAATTCATTCATTAAGAAACTTCCTTGTTGTGCATTTTCAACTTTAGCCGTACCTAATTCTTTGTTAATAATTAACTGAATAGCTAGAGCTCTTCTAACGCTTTCTTTTGTAGGGGTAGTAATTGCCTCGTCATAAGCATTGGTATGTAAGCTATTACATTGGTCATATATGGCATACAAAGCCTGTAAAGTGGTTCTAATATCGTTAAAGTCAATCTCTTGAGCATGTAAACTTCTACCACTTGTTTGGATATGGTATTTTAATTTTTGAGACCTTGAATTAGCATGGTATTTAAGCTTCATTGTTTGTGCCCATATCCTTCTTGCGACACGACCAATTACAGCATATTCCGGATCCATTCCATTACTAAAGAAGAAACTGAAATTTGGAATAAAATCATCGATTGCTAAACCTCTATTTAAAAAATATTCAATGTAAGTAAACCCATTAGCCAAAGTAAATGCCAACTGTGTTATCGGGTTCGCACCGGCTTCAGCTATATGATACCCAGAAATGGAGATGCTGTAGAAATTTTTTACTTTCTGTTGTACAAAATAAGATTGCACATCCCCCATTAGTTTCAAAGCAAAATCAATTGAGAAAATACAAGTATTCTGCGCTTGGTCTTCTTTTAAAATATCTGCTTGTAATGTACCACGCACATTTTGCAATACTTGACTTTTGATTCGATTGTAAATTTTTGCATCTAAAACCTGATCTCCACTTACACCTAATAATTTTAGACCTAACCCATTGTGCTCGATTGATTGTTTTTTTAAGTCATTAAATCCAGTATAAACAGGCTTTTCTTTACCTTTTAAAATTTGATTTATTTGTTTATTTACAACTGGCCATAGTTTTTGTTCAGTGATATATTGTTCACAAGCCTGATCGATTGCTGCATTAAAAAACATAGCAAGAATAATCGCAGCTGGACCATTGATGGTCATACTGACAGAACTTGTTGGATCATTCAAATTAATACCTGAATAAAGTTTTTTGATGTCATCCACAGATGCTATGTTCACACCTGCATTACCTATTTTTCCAAAAACATCCATTCTATTTGAAGGATCTTGGCCATATAAAGTCACACTATCAAAAGCAGTTGATAATCTTGTAGCTGGTTGACCTTTTGCTAAGAAATGAAAACGTTGATTGGTTTTTTCTGGACCACCCTCTCCAGCAAACATTCTTGTTGGATCTTCACCAGTTCGTTTTAAATCAAATACACCTGCAGTATAAGGATAATGTCCTGGTACATTTTCTTTTAATTGCCACTCCGCAATATCTCCCCAATCTTTAAAATTTGGTAGGTACACTTTTTGCAAAGACAAACCAGACTCCGTTTTAAAACGCAAAGGCTGTTGAATTTTTTTACCCCTTATTTCATACACCAATGCTTCTTGCTGGTATTTTGTCTTAATTGAATCCCATGCCTGAATAGATTTTTTTACACTTGGGTCAATTGCATTCGCAACCTTATCCGCCTCTTCTTTTAAGATTGCTAATTTTTTAAGGTTGGGGTTTTGTAAAACTTGTTCATACGCATACCATTGAGAAGACAATTGTTTTTGTTCTGCAATCCAAACTTTATTTTTTTGTATCGTCTCTACAATTTCATTTAGATAATTAACACGATTTAAAGGGATGGTAGGTGTAGTAACAGTAGTTGCATCATAAGCTAGCGCATGCTTGATATTGTTCCAACTCAATTGATGCTGCTTATTTACAATCAAAATCAATTGATTGTATAATTGTTGCATACCAGGGTCATTAAACTTAGATGCAATCGTACCGTAAACAGGTAAGTCACTAGGATCGGCATTAAATAAATGACGAGATCTTGCAAATTGTTTTTTCACATCTCTAATTGCATCTAAACCTCCTGATCGATCAAATTTATTGATACCAATGATTTGAGCATAATCAATCATATTGATTTTCTCTAATTGACTTGCTGCTCCAAACTCTGGGGTCATGATATACATTGGAATCGTAACATAATCTACAATGGATGCATCATTTTGTCCAACACCAGCAGTTTCAACAATAATAGCATCATAACCTGCTTCCTTACATAGATATATAACTTGTTCTAATGAACTAGATATTGAATGGTAATCTGACCTTGTCGCGAGTGAACGCATAAAAACATTCGGGTGATGAATTGCATTCATCCTAATTCTATCTCCCAATAATGCACCACCTGTTTTTTTCTTTGTAGGATCAACTGAAATTACAGCAATACTTAAATTTGGATTCGTTTGAATAAAATAATGGACTAATCTATCACAAACGGTAGATTTTCCTGCACCACCCGTACCAGTTAAACCAATGACAGGAATATTTTTTGCAAGGACTTTTTTATCTTTTTTAATTTTCAGACTTCCATTTTGTAAAAGTGTAATATCTCTAGCTAATTTTCTTGGATCACATTTTTTATCAAAAGGTAGTTTTGAATACTTGGTTGTTTTATTAGATTTTAATTGAAAGTTTGCAAATGCAATTACCTCGCGTATCATACCCTCGATGCCCATCGCAAGACCATCTTTTGGTAAATATATTTTAGAGATTCCTTTGGCATGGATAGTCGCTGCTTCTGAAGGCAAAATTGTTCCACCACCACCGCCAACAATTTTTATATGTTGGTAGCCAGATTCATCTAATAATTTCCTTAGGTAGGTAAAAAATTCAATATGACCTCCTTGATAAGAAGTAATGGCAATTAATTGCACATCTTCCTCAATAGCTGCTTCTACAATTTCTTGAGCCGAACGATTATGACCTAAATGAATGACCTCTGCCCCTTGCTCTTGTAAGACACGGCGCATAATATTGATAGACGCATCATGACCATCAAACAAACTAGTTGAAGTAAGGATTCTTATTTTTTGCATGTCACAAAACTAACATATGTTAGCGGTATGACAAAGCATAAAATTTACTTTTTTGCGTATGCTTTAGCCGCTGCAATAAAATGTACAAATAATGGCGCTGGAGCCTCTACAGTACTCTTTAGTTCAGGGTGATATTGCACACCAATAAAGAATGGATGATTAGGTAATTCTACAATCTCAACCAAACCACTTGTTGGGTTAATACCACTATAAACTAAGCCCTTTTCTTGGAATGCTTTTAGGTATTCGTTGTTGAATTCATAACGATGGCGATGACGCTCACTAATAAGTTCACTGCCATATATTTTATAAGCCAATGTATCTTTTTCAATTGCACAAGGATAAGCACCTAAACGCATCGTACCACCTTTCATGGTGATTCTCTTTTGCTCTTCCATCATATTGATTACTGGATGAGGCGCATTCGGATCCATTTCAACAGAATGAGCACCAGCTAGACCAACGACGTTTCTTGCAAATTCAATCACTGCCATTTGCATACCCAAACAAATACCAAAGAATGGTAAGTTATTTTCTCTTGCATATTGAACAGCAATAATCTTTCCTTCAATACCTCTATTACCAAATCCTGGCGCAACTAATAAGCCATCTAAAGACCCGACTAATGATTTTACATTCTCTTGGGTAATATCTTCACTATGTACATTAACGACATTCACCTTCACCTCGTTCATTGCACCTGCATGTATAAAGCCTTCTAAAATTGATTTATAAGCATCTTGTAGTTCGATATACTTTCCAATCAACCCAATATTAACGGTCGCTTTTGGATTTTTTAATTTATCTAAGAACAAACTCCATTTTGTCAAATCAGGTTCACTAAAGTTCGTGATCTTTAATTTTTCAAGCACAATCAAATCTAACTTCTCTTGTAGCATTTTCAAAGGCACTTCATAAATCGTTGAAGCATCGGCTGCTTCTATAACCCTTCCTGCTCTTACATTACAGAATAATGCGATCTTTCTTTTAATATCATCATTCAATGGCTCTTCTGCTCTACAAACAATCACATCTGGATGCACGCCTGCTTCACTCAACATTCTTACACTATGTTGTGTAGGCTTTGTTTTTAATTCTTTAGCAGCTTTTAAATAAGGCACTAAAGTTAAATGTACAACCATCACATCTTCCTCGGGCAACTCCCATTGTATTTGTCTAACCGTTTCAACAAAAGGTAAACTTTCAATATCACCCACAGTACCACCAATTTCAGTAATCACTACATCGTATTTACCTTCTTTACCTAATAACAACATGCGATGCTTGATCTCATCAGTAATATGAGGTACCACTTGCACTGTCTTTCCAAGAAACTCTCCAGCTCTTTCTTTATTGATAACCGTTTGGTAAATTCTACCCGTAGTTACGTTGTTTGCTTGTGATGTTGGGATATTTAAAAAACGTTCATAATGACCTAAATCAAGGTCGGTTTCAGCACCATCTTCTGTCACAAAACATTCACCATGTTCATATGGATTTAAAGTACCTGGATCCACGTTAATATAAGGATCAAATTTTTGGATAGTAGCAGTAATGCCACGAGCCTGTAATAACTTAGCTAGGGATGCGGCAATAATACCTTTACCTAAACTACTTGTAACACCACCCGTAACAAAAATATACTTTGCCATAACTTTAAATTCATATAATATTGAAAAAGTAATTCCAGCAATAGTTGCCTATTGAGGACTACCCAATTCAATGGTTTTAAATGCGACCGCCTTTTATTTGGAAAATTTCTTAGAGGTCGTACAAAAATAAGTTAAAAAACACCGGCTACAAAATGTATAAAACCCACTAAACAATAAATGTTTATAAATGTTATTTAAAAGTGAACATCTTAAATCAAATTAAAATTAATTCTATGAAAAAGTCCCTATTTGCCCTATTTACCCTCCTCATTGCTGCTAGTTTATTGAGCTGGAAATGGGAAAAAACGCAACATGTCGCTGTAGACAAAGGCGATGTGATTGAATGTTTAAATATGGAGACGCAACAAGCTTACAAAATAGAAGCAAGCCAATCTAAATTTGCACAGATGCATTTGGCCCCAATCAAAGTTAACCCAGCTAACTTACTAGGTAAAATTGTCCCTTTTGATGCAGCAGATGGCAAACAAGGACAAGCCTATTTTATTCCTGCAAAGAAAAAATCTGACAAGTGGTTAATTGTGATTCAAGAATGGTGGGGACTAAATGATCATATCAAAATGGAGGCAGATCAATATTTTAAAGACTTGGGAGATGTAAACGTAATGGCAGTGGATATGTATGATGGAAAAGTTGCTGCAACACCAGATAGCGCTATGAAATTAATGCGTGGAGCAGACATGAATCGTATGGTAGCATTAATTCAAGGAGCCATAAAACATGCAGGACCAAAAGCGGCTATTTATAGTGTGGGATGGTGCTTTGGCGGTATGTGGAGTTTACAAACTGCAATTATAGCTGGTTCACAAGCAAAAGGATCTGTAATGTATTACGGACGTCCTGAATCTAATATGGATAAATTGAAATCTATTCAATGTGATATCATTGGATTTTTTGGAAACTTAGATCAATCTCCATCTCCAAAAATGGTAAGTGATTTTGAAACCAATATGCAATTAGCAGGGAAAAAATTAACTGCTTACAAATACGAAGCTGGTCATGGATTTGCAAATCCAAGTAATCCTAGTTTTAACGCTGCTGCGAAATATGATTCATACGCAAAAGCAATTGCTTTCTTGAAGGCACATTAATTTCTTATAACTATTTGAAAGAGAAAATATACCTATCCCTAGGCTCTCCGCTCACTTTGCTCGAAGGTTCGCTACGGAATAGTATATTTTCTCTTTAGTTTTTAAAGTAAAAATTAATATCGTTTACCTGGCACTAAGTAATTCGCGACATAGTCTTGCACCCCTTCCTCTAAACTTGAAAATGGTTTGTCGTAACCTGCTGCGCGTAATTTAGCCATATTGGCTTCCGTAAAATATTGGTATTTATCTCGAATATCCTCTGGCATATCCACAAATTCAATGTTTGGCTCAAGCCCTTGTGCTGTGAAAGTATTGGCAGCTAAATCATAGAAAGACCTTGCTTTCCCTGTACCTAAATTGTATAATCCATTCTTTGATTTATCCCATTGATGTGCAAACATATGATGCAGCATCCATCCAATAACAGACACTAAATCTTTTACATAAATAAAATCACGAAGCTGTTGCCCATCCTTAAAATCTGGACGGTGGCTTCTAAATAATTTTACGAGTCCTGAAGCTTTTATTTGATTGAAGGAATGGAAAATTACACTAGCCATTCTTCCTTTATGCGCTTCATTTGGACCATACACATTAAAGAATTTCAAACCTGTCCATGAAGGAGGACAAGTAGTTTGTGCAATTGCCCATTTATCAAATTCATTCTTACTTACACCGTATGGGTTTAAAGGCTCTAATTGATCTAAAATAGCATGACTATCTTCATACCCATGTTCACCTGAGCCATATGTAGCAGCAGAAGAAGCATAGATTAAAGGAATATTTTTTTTAGTTGCATAATGCCAGATCGCTTTTGAATATTCCACATTCAAAGCTTCATGAATGGCGTAATTAAATTCAGTGGTGTCTGTTCTAGCGCCTAAATGCACAATCAAATCAATATCAAATTCATCCGCATCTAATTGGGCTAAAAAAGCTTGACGTTCAATTGCTTTAATAAACTTTTTAGACTCCCAGTTAGTCCTCTTTGATTCAACACCAAAATCATCCACCAATAATAATTGATCCAACCCTTGTTCATTTAAATATTGAACAAAAACAGAACCAATAAAACCAGCGGCTCCAGTAACAACGATCGTTGGTTGTTTTGACATTGAATCTTTTTAATTAAGTCTTATAATTTTTTTTCTATTGCCGTATCGTATTCATTTTTCCAAGTAGCAATTGTACCCCAATTCTCATTTTCTACCACAACATCTCCATTTGTAACATTCCCCAAAATAGTAAATGCCACTCCTGCAGCTTTAGCCGACTGCTCTAATTGAGCAACTTGATCAGCATTGCATGAAACTACAACTCTACTTTGTGCTTCACCTAACCAATAAGCGTCTTTTCTTAAAGCACTGTTGTTTGATGCAACGTTAAACCCTTTGTGGTTATAGAATGCAGATTCTAATAAAGTAATAATCAATCCGCCTTCACTAATATCATGTGCTGATTTAATTTGCTTTGCTTTAATTAAACCTGCAACAAATTGTTGTAGTTGAAACTCTTCCTCTAAATCAAAATGAGGCGCATGTGAAAAAGCAACACCTTTAATTTTATTCAAATATTCAGAAGAACCAATATCATTTCTTTGTTGACCTAATAGAATGATTGCATCCCCTTCATTTTTAAAATCTAAAGTCATTCTATTCGCCATATCTTCTACAATACCAACCATACCAATTGTTGGCGTTGGGTATACAGGACCATCTGGATTTTGATTATAGAAGCTCACATTGCCACCGGTCACTGGTGTGTTGAATTTTCTACAAGCAGCACCCATTCCTTCTACAGATTTTACAAATTGATAGTATACTTCTGGATCATATGGATTACCAAAATTCAAACAGTTTGTGACACCAATTGGCTCACCACCAGAGCAAACAATATTTCTAGCTGCTTCTGCAACTGCAATCATTGCTCCTTTTTCGGGATCAGCAAAAACATATTTACTATTACAATCCACGGTCATTGCAAGTGCTTTACCTGTTCCTTTAGCTAACACAACAGCAGCATCACTTGGTGCATTTGTTGTGGCATTTGCAGCACCCACCATGCTATCATATTGAGTATAGACCCAACGCTTAGATGCAATGTTTGGAATTTGAACCATCGCTTTTACTGTCTCTTGTAAATTAGATGTGTCAGAGATAGTTTGCATATCAAATGCATTTACCTTATCTAAATAGGCAGGTGTTTTATATTCACGCGTATATTGAGGCGCACCGCCACCTAATACCAATTCATAAGCAGGCAAAGAAGCTTCCAATTCACCATGCATGTAAAAATTTAATAACCCATCATCCGTTACTTCACCAATATTTGAACAAGACAAATCCCACTTTTCAAACACAGCTAATACTTGTGCTTCTTTCCCTTTCTCAACCACCATCAACATTCTTTCTTGGCTTTCACTTAATAATAATTCCCAAGCCTTCATGTTTTGTTGACGTGTTGGTACTTTATCTAAATCGATACGCATCCCCACTTGACCTTTTGCACTCATCTCTGCTGTAGAACAAATAATGCCTGCAGCACCCATGTCTTGCATACCAACCACACCACCTGTCTCAATCACTTCTAAACAAGCTTCTAATAATTTCTTTTCTTGAAATGGATCACCAACTTGAACTGCTGGTAATTCTTCTACACTATCTGCTGTAATTTCTGCAGATGCAAAACTTGCACCACCAATACCATCTTTACCTGTTGCACTTCCAACAAAAAACACAGGATTACCTTTTCCTAATGCAATTGCACTCACTGTTTTACCAGCTTTAACAATACCCACACTCATTGCATTCACAAGTGGATTTGTATGGTAACAATCTTCAAAATACAATTCACCACCAACTGTCGGAACACCAAAACAGTTTCCATAATGACCAATACCATGAACCACTCCAGCTAACAATCGCTTAGTTTTTGTATCTTCTAAATTACCAAAACGTAAACTGTTTAAAGAAGCAATTGGACGAGCGCCCATTGTAAAAATATCTCTTTGAATACCACCAACACCAGTTGCAGCACCTTGGAATGGTTCCAATGCACTTGGATGGTTATGACTTTCAATTTTGAATACAACACCATAATCATTACCGATGTCCATTAAACCTGCATTCTCTTCGCCCGCTGCAACCAACATTCTACCTCCATCACGAGGTAAAGTTTTCAACCACTTAATTGAGTTTTTATAACTACAATGCTCACTCCACATGCCACTAAATGCACATAATTCGGTGAAATTGGGTGTACGACCCAGCTTTTCTTTTATACTTTCAAATTCCGCTTCTGTTAATCTTAATTGTTGGGCTGTTTTTACCGTTATTTCCATGATTTGGACTTGTGTTTGAATAGATTTAGCGAAGTTACAAAACGAGGTTCTTAAGTCATAAGGGATTTACCAACATTTAAAATGCGCACTGTTAGTAGATAAAAAATAGATTTTTTTGATTATCAATCAATTGGATGAATTATATATATTATATTATTTATTAATATTTATATTTTATACACATTTAAGAAATTTAAATAAAACATATAGTCTAAAAATTAAAAAATGACAATATCTTTGAATTAATAATTTATATATAAATAAATACTATATGTCATTAAGAACCGATGCAGTCAACCATGTAAGTCATGGACACGTGAATTCAGTTGATATCAAGGGCGCAAAAATTACAGGCGTTTTTGGAGAAAATGTATTTACACAAAAAACAGCAAGAGAATATTTAAGCGACGAAGCTTACAAAAGCTTAGTTGCAAGTATTAAAGGTGGTAAAAAAATTGACAGACAAGTTGCAGGACAAATTGCGTCAGGTATGCGCGCTTGGGCAGAGAGCAAAGGTGTAACACACTACACGCACTGGTTTCAACCATTAACAGGAACCACTGCAGAAAAGCACGACTCTTTCTTTACATTAAAAGGAGATGGTACTGCAATCGAAGAATTTGAAGGAGCTGCATTGATTCAACAAGAACCAGATGCTTCTTCTTTCCCAAATGGTGGATTGAGAGCGACATTCGAAGCAAGAGGTTACTCTGCTTGGGATCCTTCTTCTCCCCCATTTATTATTGAAATTGGTAATGGTAAAACATTATGTATCCCTACTATATTTATTGCATACACTGGTGAGTCATTAGACTACAAAGCACCTTTGATGAAAGCAGTTGAATCTTTAAATAAAGCAGCAGTTACAGTTTGTAATTATTTTGATAAAAACGTAACTAAAGTAACCCCAACATTAGGTTGGGAACAAGAATACTTTGTGATTGACGAAGCTTTGGTGAATGCAAGACCAGACTTAGTTCAATGTGGTAGAACTGTATTTGGTTTCACCCCAGCAAAAGGACAACAATTAGAAGATCATTATTTTGGATCTATTCCAGAAAGAGTATATGCATTCATGCGTGACTTTGAAAATGAATCTTATAAATTAGGTATCCCTTTAAGAACAAGACATAATGAAGTTGCACCTGCTCAATTTGAGTGTGCTCCAATTTTTGAAGAAGTGAATATTGCGGTGGATCATAATATCCTTTTAATGGATGTAATGACAAGAGTTGCTAAACGTCATCGCTTAGTTGTTTTATTGCATGAAAAACCATTTGCTGGCATCAACGGCAGTGGTAAACATAATAACTGGAGCTTGGCAACAGATACAGGCGTTAATCTATTAGCACCTGGTAAAACACCAAAGACAAACTTAATGTTCTTGACTTTCTTTGTTAACACAATTAAAGCAGTACATGATTATGCAGATATTTTAAGAGCTTCTATTGCTTCTGCTTCTAACGATTTTCGTTTAGGCGCAAACGAAGCACCACCAGCAATTATCTCAGTATTTGTTGGGGATTATTTAACGAAAGTATTGAATGACGTTGAAACACGTGTTGGCACTAAGTTTGACGAGCAAGATGAAGCTATTTTGAAAATTGACTTACACCGTAGTATACCAGAATTATTAATCGACAATACCGATCGTAACAGAACCTCTCCTTTTGCTTTCACTGGAAACAAGTTTGAATTCCGTGCGGTAGGATCTACTGCGAACTGTGCTTTGCCAATGACCGTATTAAATACGATTGTTGCAGATACCTTGAATAAATTTGCAGCAGAAGTAGATGCATTGATTGAAAAAGGTGATAAGAAAGAGATTGCAATCATGCAAGTGATTCAAAAATACATTGTATCAAGTAAGAAAATTTTATTTGAAGGCGATGGATATAGCGAAGCATGGCATAAGGAAGCAGAAAAAAGAGGCTTGCCTAATTTAAAAACTACACCTGTTGCATTAGATGCGATGGTAACTGAAAAAGCAAAAAAACTATTCTTAGAAAATCGCATTTACACGCATTCTGAATTAGAAGCACGTCATGAAATTGAATTAGAGAAGTACATTAAGAAAGTACAAATTGAAGCACGTGTGATGGGTGATTTAGCTACAAACCATATTATCCCAGCTGCAATTAAGTACCAGAATGAGTTGCTTAAGAATGTAAGCTTACTTCGTGAAGCTGCATTACCAGAAAAATTATATAAAGGTCAATTAACTTTATTAAAAGACGTAAGCACGCATATCCAACAAGTATATGATAACGTATATGAGATGGTAGAAGCGCGCAAAGTGGCTAATAATATTGAAAGCACAAGAGAAAAAGCAATTGCTTATGAAGCAAAAGTAAAGGCGCAATATTTTGATAAGATTCGCTACCATGTTGACAAATTAGAGCAATTGGTGGACGATGAATTATGGACATTGCCTAAATATAGAGAATTGTTATTCTTGAGATAGTAAATATCAAGGATGATCCCCAAAGGTGACCCCCCAAACAAAAATGCCCCGATTGATCGGGGCATTTTTAATATCATTATTGATAGTTTTATTCAATCAAGGTTACTTCATTTTAAAACTCTCTAAAAATTTAGTAGTGAAATTTCCTTTTCTAAAATCTTCATTCTGCATTAATTGCAAATGGAAAGGAATGGTTGTTTTAACCCCTTCAATTACATATTCACTCAATGCACGATACATTGTATTGATTGCTTCTTCACGAGTTTGTGCCACTGTGATTAATTTACCAATCATTGAATCATAATATGGAGGAATAACATAACCTGCATATACATGGCTATCTACACGAACACCATGTCCACCTGGCGTATGTAATACAGTAATCTTACCTGGAGAAGGTCTAAAATCATTATATGGATCTTCTGCATTGATACGACATTCAATCGCATGCAATTGTGGTTCGTAGTTTTTTCCAGAGATTTTTTCACCAGCAGCAATTTTAATTTGCTCTTTGATTAAATCGTAGCTCACAACTTCCTCTGTTACACAATGCTCCACTTGAATACGTGTATTCATTTCCATAAAATAGAAATTACGATGCTTGTCCACTAAGAACTCAATCGTACCAACACTTTCATAATTGATTGCAGCAGCAGCTTTAATAGCAGCCTCTCCCATTCTTTGACGTAAATCTGGTGTCATAAATGGAGATGGAGATTCCTCTACTAATTTTTGGTGTCTTCTTTGAATAGAACAATCACGCTCACTCAAATGGCAAACATTACCAAACTGGTCTCCTGCAACTTGAATCTCAATATGTCTTGGCTCTTCCACGAATTTCTCCATGTATAAACCATCATTTTTAAAACTTGCTGCAGCTTCCATCTTCGCATCACTAAATGCTTTCTCTATCTCAGTTTCATTCCATACCACACGCATCCCTTTACCACCACCACCAGCAGTGGCTTTAATAATAACTGGGTAAACTATTTCTTTCGCTAATTTCTTTGCTTCTTCTACACTCTCTAATAAACCTTCACCACCTGGTACAACAGGAACACCCGCTTTGATCATTGTTTCTTTAGCGGTGATCTTGTCTCCCATCTTATTAATCATCTCTGGAGTTGGACCAATGAATTTGATACCATGATCGGCACATATTTGAGCAAACTTTGCATTCTCTGCTAAGAAACCATAACCAGGATGCACCGCATCTGCGTTTGTGATTTCACAGGCAGCCATAATATGTGGGATATTCAAATAAGACTCAGCACCTTTTGGACCACCGATACAAACAGCTTCGTCTGCAAATTTTACATGCAAACTATCTTTATCAGCTGTAGAATATACGGCTACCGTTTTGATACCCATTTCTCTACAAGTTCTAATGATACGCAAAGCGATCTCGCCACGGTTGGCAATCAATATTTTTTTAAACATCTTTTTAATTTAAGTTAATAGGTTGGGGAGACCTTATGCAGGTTGCACTAAAAACAAAGGTTGATCAAACTCAACTGGGCTTGCATCTTCAACCAATACTTTTACGATTGTACCTTTTACTTCTGATTCAATCTCATTGAACAATTTCATTGCTTCAATGATACAAACTACTTTACCTGTACTCACTTCTGTACCCTCTTCTGCCAATAAAGGCTTGTCTGGTGCAGCTCTTCTGTAGAATGTGCCAATCATTGGGCTCTTGATAGTGATTAAATTATCTGCAGCAGGTGCAGCAGCTGGCGCTGAGGCAACTGGAGCAGCAGCAGGAGCAGCAGCTGGCGCTGAAGCATATACTGTTTGTGCAGGAGCAGAAGTAACGGTGATTTTATCTTCTTTTTGCTTAATGGTTACTTTACCATCTTTATCTTCGATGCTAATTTCTCCAATATTGCTTTTGTTTACTACCTTAATTAAATCGTGAATTTGTTTTAAGTCCATGTTTGGTTAATTTGGGCAAAAATGGGTCTTTTTTGCCAAAAACAACAAAAAAAGGGCCATTTTTTATTAAAAATGGCCCTTTTTTAAGGAATTTATACATAGCGCTCTTTTAAAAAAGAGGCTAAAACCTACTTAACGCGCTCTACGTACTCACCGTTTTTAGTATTGATCTTGATCTTCTCGCCTTCATTCACAAATAAAGGCACCATTACCGTTGCACCTGATTCAATAGTTGCTGCTTTTAAAGCTCTAGTTGCTGTATCCCCTTTTACGCCATTCTCGCAATAAGTGATCAACACATCTAATTTCTCAGGTAATTCAGCACCAATTGGTAATTCAGTTTCAGTGTTCATGAAAACGAAAACCTCAGCACCTTCAATAAGGTATTGAGGAGCATCGATCATCTCTTCTGCCATTACAATTTGCTCAAATGTTTCATTGTTCATTAAGTTATAACCACTATCGTCCTTATACAAGAACTGGAAAGTCTTTTTCTCAACACGCACTGGATATACCGTTTCACCGCTATTCCAAGTCTTTTCAATAGAGCGTTTATTGTCCACGCCTTTTAATTTAGCCCAGATTTTAGCAGCTGCACGAGCTGTCTTGTTCTCTCCAAACTCAACTACAGTATATAAACTATTGTCCAATTTTAGGATCATTCCACGTGTGATGTCTGATGTTGTTGCCATAAGTATGTTTTATTAAAATGACTATGTGAAGCGCAAAAGTAGTACTTGCGAGCCATTTAGAAAAAAACATCAAATTTTTGTTGAAAAATAAAGGTAAAAAAACCTCGTTTAGCCTATTTTTGCGCCATAAATAATAAATAGTAGACTATGTCAGTACTAGTAAATAAGCAATCGAAGATCATTGTACAAGGTTTTACAGGAACAGAAGGTAGTTTTCATGCCACTCAAATGATGGAATATGGAACGCAAGTAGTAGGTGGTGTAACCCCAGGTAAAGGTGGTACAACCCATTTAGACCGACCAGTTTTTAATACAGTAGCTGACGCTGTTAAAGCAACTGGTGCAGATGTAAGTATCATTTTTGTACCTCCAGCTTTTGCCGCAGATGCAATCATGGAAGCTGCTGATGCAGGTATTGCTTTAGTAGTTTGTATTACTGAAGGTATTCCTGTGCAAGATATGGTGAAAGCAAAGAATTTCTTAGCAGGAAAGAGCACAAGATTAATTGGACCAAACTGTCCAGGTGTAATCACTGCAGAAGAAGCAAAAGTAGGTATCATGCCAGGCTTTATTTTTAAGAAAGGAACAATTGGTATCGTATCAAAGAGCGGTACATTAACATATGAAGCGGCTGACCAAGTAGTGAAAGCTGGATTAGGTATCACGACTGCAATTGGTATTGGTGGTGATCCAATTATTGGAACAACGACTAAAGAAGCGGTTGAATTATTAATGAACGATCCTGCTACAGAAGGTATCATCATGATTGGTGAAATCGGTGGTAGCATGGAAGCAGACGCAGCAAACTGGATTAAGGATAATATGAGAAAGCCAGTTGTTGGATTCATCGCAGGTCAAACAGCGCCTCCAGGACGTCGTATGGGTCACGCAGGTGCAATCATTGGCGGTGCAGATGATACTGCAGAAGCTAAAATGAAAATTATGGCTGCATGTGGTATACACGTTTGTGCAAGTCCAGCTGATATTGGTAAAACAATGGCAGCAGCATTAAAGAAATAAGCTATTTCATTAGAATAAAGTAATCCCTTAGTATCAAGATGCTAAGGGATTTTTTATTGTAATTTTAATTTATGAAAAGGAATTTGCAAAAAATATTCGTTCCCCTATTTTGTTGTTTTGTAATCAGTACCAACATAAACGCACAACAAAAACCATTAAGTATTCATTTTACAGCGCCAACACATATGGCTCATGGCGAATCAATCAAACTAAAAGTCCAAATCAAACATCAAATAGCAAAAGAACGAACAGGACATATCCAACTTTATTTATTCAACACCGAAACAAAGCAATCTGTGGATGGATGGTTTTTAAATTTTTTTCCATTTCAATATTTTACCACTATCAAGAATGAAATTTTTGAAACAGAATTTCCTTTTACAGTACCGAACGATTATAAAGGAAAGTTTGATCTCGAGCTTGTAGCGCAAGTAGATAGTATAAAAGACAGCATTCGTATCACCATACCCACTTTGATTAAGCAATAAAAATTGAATACCATTAACAAAGTAGACTACTTAATTATTGGACAAGGCCTTGTTGGTACTTGGCTGAGTTATTATGCCCAAAAAGAAGGAAAGACATTCTTAGTTATAAATGATAGTAAGTTGCCTGCTGCATCTAAAGTTGCAAGTGGTGTGATTAATCCAGTGACTGGTAGACGGATTGTTCAGACATGGATGATTGAGACCTTCCTACCCTTTGCATTAAATGCCTATTCAGAATTAGGCACAACAATAAATAAGACGATTGTTAAAGAAGCCCCTGTTGTATTGATTCATCCATCTGCACAAATGCAAGAAAGTTTCGAATACCGTTACAACCATGATAATGTGTATTTACAAAAAAACAATACTGAAGATTTTGAAGCTTTCATGCACACCCCTTTTGGCACAGGCCAAATCAATCAAAGTATTTGGATAGATTTAAATACAATGATTGAAGGATGGGCTCATGAACTTATTTCAAAGCAACAATTGATCGAAGATCAATTTAAAATAGAGGATTTGAAAATAACAGAAGAGGGTGTTGAATGGAAAGGCATCCATGCTAAAAGAATTTTATTTTGTGATGGATTAAGCAGTATGCATAACCCTTATTTTAAGGGTCTCCCTTTTGCACCCAATAAAGGGGAAGCATTAATTGTTGAAATAAAAGGTCTTCCAAACAAATCAATCTATAAAAATAACATTTCAATTGTTCCATGGAAAGATCAATTGTTCTGGGTGGGTTCAAATTATGAATGGGACTATGAAAATGCACAACCATCCCAAATATTTAGAGTTAAAATGGAAACTGCCTTGGAGCAACTTTTAAAAATACCATTTACAATTGTCAATCATGTTACTGGATTACGTCCTGCCAATCAAGAACGAAGACCCTTTGTTGGCCTGCATCCTATTCACCCTTCCATCGGGATATGTAATGGCATGGGTACCAAAGGTTGTTCACTTGCCCCTTATTTTGCACAAGAACTAATTGCGCATTGTGAACATGGCACACCGATACATCCTGAAGCAAGTTTGGAAAGATTTAAACAACAAATTATCTTTAACTCAAAGTAAAATACATGTCTAATTCAAACAACAACAATTACAATATCCCTATTGCTTACCGCAAAATGGAAAACTTACATATTGTTTTTTGGATTTTTAAAGATATTGGATGGTGTATGGGCTTTGCTTGGTTAGGCATTTTCATGATCATACCAACAATGATCATTTCGATTGTCATTGCTTGGAGAACTAGAAATATCGTATCTGAACTATGTCATAACCTTGCCATCACTGTTTGGATTTCTGCCAATTCTTTTTGGATGTGTACCGAATTTTTTGGTGTCGACCATCTTCCTATTGGTTATGGAATGAACGTGAAACATTTAGCCATGATTCCATTTGTAATTGGTGTAATTATTTTAGCCTACTATTATCTTTGGTTTAAACCAAGACACAGAGAAGATCCCCAGACATTATAGGTATTTTTTTAATCGATAAGATTGTATAAATGTAACCAATCCTAATAAGGAGATGGTTAAGAACGCCCATCTTAACCCTAGGGCGCCAGATAAAAATCCAACAATCGGTGGACCTATCAAAAATCCAAAGAAACCTATTGAGGAAACCGAAGCCAATGCAATACTTGCTTGCCCTGGTTCGGCAGATTTACCCACGCTTCCATAAATGGTAGGGATTACAGAAGACACTCCAAAACCCACTAACATAAATCCAATCGTACTGGTTATGATGGAAGGATAAATAATAGCAGTAACTAGCCCCAGCGTGACCAACAATCCACTCAACATCAATTGCTTTCTTGGTCCCCAATAATTTATCAAAGCGTCAGCAAACATTCTTCCTGTTGTCATACAGGCCATAAAACTTATATATCCAATGGTTCTTTGACTTTCTGATACCTTAACAACAGATTGATAAAACACCCCACTCCAATCAAACATCATTCCTTCACAAACCATATTACTCAATGCAATTAAACCAAATTGAAACATCAATGGGGTTGGCTTAGTCCACATTTTCTTGATGGATTGCTTACTTGATTCACTAAGTAATAAATGTTGATGTGTCAGGAATAAAAATAAATAACCAATGGCAAGAATTACGATAAACTGCATCATTGGTGACATGGATGCAGCAATAAAATAACTTCCAATCAATCCTCCTACAAATCCTGCTAAACTCCAAAAACCATGGAAACTAGAAATAATACTTTTATCAAATAATTTAGCCAATTCTACAGCCTGTGTATTCACAGATACATTGAATAAATTACCAATCATACCAAATACAAATAAAGCAATTGCTAAGTGCCAAACAAAAGTACCTGCTGCCCATCCAATATTAACAAGTGCCAATGGATATAAAATCGATGCCATTTTAAGCATTTTATTGCTACCATGTCTTGTTGTTAAACTCCCCGAAATGGGGATACCTATAAATGATCCCAATGGAAGAAATAAGAGCATGCCGCCAAATTGTGCGTCAGATAATCCTAATGATAATTTGATATCTGGTATTCTACTAGCCCAACTAGCAAAACAGATGCCTGTAAAGAAAAAATATCCGGATAAAATAGCACGTCTGGCTTGATTGGAGATACTTGATTCACTCATGGCTCAAAGATCGGTATTTTATAGGATTTGGGCTATATTTGCAGACCATTCATTTTAATAGAAAGCTATGTATCGTACACACCATTGTGGTCAGTTAAATATTCAATCTGTCAATCAAGAAGTGACCCTCGCTGGTTGGGTTCAAACCATCCGTAAATTCGGTGCAATAACATTTGTCGATCTTAGAGATCGTTATGGCATTACACAGCTATTATTAGGCGAGTCTTTACAAGCTCAATTAGATGCTCAACCATTAGGACGTGAATTTGTTTTGCAAGCAAAAGGAAAAGTGATTGAACGTTCTAGCAAAAATGCAAATATCCCAACTGGTGAAATTGAAATTGAGGTAACAGAATTTAAAATCTTAAATGCATCCATCGTCCCTCCTTTCACTATTCAAGATGATACGGATGGCGGAGATGATATTAGAATGAAATACCGTTTCTTGGACTTGAGAAGAAACGCTGTTAAAAAGAATATTGAATTAAGGTATAGTGTAAATCGTGCGACACGTAATTATTTGCATGAAAAAGGATTCATGGATATTGAAACACCTTTCTTAATTAAGTCTACCCCTGAAGGTGCACGTGACTTTGTGGTGCCAAGTAGAATGAACGCAGGAGAATTTTATGCCCTACCCCAATCTCCACAAACATTCAAACAATTATTGATGGTGAGTGGGTACGATCGCTACTACCAAATCGTAAAATGTTTTAGAGACGAAGATTTAAGAGCAGATCGTCAACCAGAGTTTACACAGATTGACTGTGAGATGAGCTTTGTAGAGCAAGAAGATATTTTAAATATGTTTGAAGGTTTAATTAAAAGCATCTTCAAAGACGTAAAAAATATAGACTACACAGAGGCGGTTCAAAGAATGACTTGGGAAGACGCGATGTGGCATTATGGTAATGACAAACCAGATATTCGTTTTGGAATGGAATTATGCAATTTGAAAAAACCTGCGCATGTTTTTTCAGACAAAGCAGACCAAGCAGCTTTGATCAATGGTGTTGACTTTAAAGTGTTCGATGAAGCAGAGACCGTGATTGCAATTGCAGCTCCTGGTTGTAGCGAGTTTACGCGTAAACAAACAGATGAATTAACTGAATGGGTAAAGCGTCCTCAAATTGGTATGAAAGGCATGGTCTTTATCAAATGCAATGCAGATGGAAGTTTCAAAAGCAGTGTAGATAAATTCTATTCAGAAGATAAATTAAAAGCAATCGCAACTGCTGCAAATGCAAAAGCTGGAGATTTGATTTTAATATTAGCTGGTGCAGAAGAAAGAACAAGAAAAGCGATCAGTGAATTAAGACTTGAATTAGGAAAGCAACTCGGCTTTAGAAAAGAAGATGAATTTAAATTATTATGGGTCATGGACTTCCCATTATTTGAATATGATGAAGAAGGAAACCGTTGGGTTGCTAGACACCATCCATTCACCTCTCCTAAGCCTGACCATATTGATATCATGATCAATAATGCCCCTGAAATAAAAGATGCTGCTAAATATTTAGAGCATCCTTATGCCAATATCAAGGCAAATGCTTACGATATGGTTTTGAATGGTAATGAGATCGGTGGCGGCTCTATCCGTATTTTCCAAAGAAATCTACAAGAGAAAATGTTTGCTGCATTAGGTATGTCTCCAGAAGAAGCACAGCATAAATTTGGCTTCTTGTTAGGCGCATTCGAATACGGCGCACCACCACATGGTGGAATTGCATTTGGTTTTGATCGTTTATGTGCATTGCTTGGCGGTAGTGAGAGTATCAGAGATTTCATTGCATTTCCTAAGAACAATAGCGGACGCGATGTAATGTTAGATGCACCTAGCAGTATCGACGACAAGCAATTTGACGAATTGCATATCAAACTAAATTTAAAGTAGCACAATGCAGAAGCCTTCAAAATTCTATTTTGTTTTAACTTATACCTTACTTCCAATCGCCTTGTTTTTTGGCTTCATGGATAGTATATTTCTTGTTTCTGCGATTGTAAATCCAAGTGCACTAATTCTAGTTTTTGCAATGGCCTGTATTGTGATTTATAGTTTTGCTAGTTTCAAGTTCTTGAAAATGGGTATCGAAAGAGAGCAACCGCAAACAACTAAACTGAAAGACTGGATAAAAGTTAACGCTTATGTAAGTTTAATTATGTTTAGTTTAATCTTTTTAAATGCAGTTAGTATTTTAATTTCAAACGATACTACATTGATTGGCTTTATAGATGAATTCTTGGCGCAACAATCAGGCTTGCCTCCTGAATTCAACAGTCAGTTTGTATTGAAGTTAATGCGCACTGCTGCTTACTTCTTATTTATAGTTGGCGCAGTTGGAATTCTTCATATTCGAATGACTTTGAAATTAGTAAAAGAATACGACTACCTCTTCGAATAGCAAATGGTGTAACTTTATACCAATGAAACAGAACATCCCCTTAGCTGAAAGATTACGTCCGCAATCGCTTTCCGAATTAATTGGACAAGAACATTTGTCTGGGGAGCATAGTGTCCTACAAAAATCTATACAAAAAGGAAAAGTGCCCTCCATGATTTTATGGGGACCTCCAGGTGTTGGGAAAACAACCCTTGCAAATATTATCGCTACTTCATTTAACAGTTCCTATTATCAATTAAGCGCTATTAGTAGTGGTGTGAAAGAATTAAGAGAAGTGATTGAAGAAGCTAAATCTAAAGAAGGTGCGATTTTATTTATTGATGAGATTCATAGATTCAATAAAGGACAACAAGATGCATTATTAGGTGCAGTAGAAAAAGGAATCATTACTTTAATAGGTGCAACAACTGAAAATCCAAGTTTCGAAGTGAACAGCGCCTTGCTAAGTAGATGTCAAGTTTTTATTTTAAAAGCATTAGATAAAGAAGCGCTTAGTAAATTAGTCCACCAAGCAATTGAAAAAGACCCCCTATTTCAAGAACATTCGATTGAGATTAAAGACACCGAGGCATTATTTCAACTCTCTGGTGGGGATGGCAGAAAATTACTCAATTTATTAGAACTAGCAGTAGAAGCATTAATTGGAACTAGCATAGACAATGAGCCCCTTATACTTACCAATGATTGGGTGATGCAAGTAGCACAAACAAATATTGCCTTATATGATAAAAATGGTGAGCAGCATTATGATATTATTTCTGCATTTATCAAAAGCATGCGTGGATCCGACCCTAATGGTGCTATTTATTGGCTTTCTAGAATGATAGCAGGAGGTGAAGATGTAAAATTCATTGCAAGACGTATGCTAATTTTTGCGAGTGAAGATATAGGCAACGCCAATCCAAATGCTTTATTACTTGCCAATAGCTGCTTTGATGCGGTGAATAAAATCGGATATCCTGAGAGTCGAATTATTTTATCACAATGTGCGATTTATTTAGCGAGTTCTGCAAAAAGCAATGCTTCTTATGAAGCAATCAATAATGGCTTAGCATTAGTCAATAAAACAGGCAACTTGCCTGTGCCTTTGCATTTACGCAATGCCCCTACTAAATTAATGAAGGACTTGAATTATGGAAAAGAATACCAATATGCACATTTAGGCGAAAACAATTTTCTAGAACAAGAATACCTTCCGGATGAAATTAAGGGTAGCACATTATACCAGCCACAAAAGAATGCAAGAGAGGAAGAATTAAAAAAATTCTTGCATGATCGTTGGAAGGGCAAGTATGGATATTAATTCACAATCTTTTCTGGAACAGCACGACCTACAATACCACTAGCAGCACCGCGGTCACCACCCTCGTGGTATTCAGCGTCTTCGTTCACATCCCATAGATCAAATAATTCTTTGCCTGCAATAATATTTTTGGCTGCCAACATCGCAGTCATCATACTATGGTCTTGGTTATTGTATTTATGCATGCCATTACGGCCCACTAAATACAATCCTTTGTATTCCTTTATTGCTTCTCTAATTAAATTCAAATGGTCTTTGTATTCATGATCGTACACAGGATACGCTTTTGGTTGTCTAACTACATATCCATCTACGACAGCAGATGGCTTCGTTAAACCAATTTGATCTATTTCTTTTGTACCTAATGCAATCAATTCCTCATTGCTACTAGTCCATAAACCATCTCCTTCAAAACAGAAATACTCTAAACCATAACAAGCCATTTCTGGATCTGGAACCATATATGGACTCCATGATTTAAAGTTTTGAATACGACCTACCTTCACATTTGGCTCGTGGATATAAATCCAGTTGTCACTGAAGGCGTCTTGATCCTTACATATCAATACCACTGTTAAGAAGTCTCTATATTTTAATTGACTTGCGGCATGCAATACAGAAGCGTTAAAAGCAGGTGCTACTGCAGGAATTAATTCACGCATTGGAGCAGAAGATAATACATAATCAAAGCCTTCTAGTACAGCACCATTTGAAGTGTATACATTCCAGGTGCCGTTATCAAGACGTTCGATTTTGTTTACACCTGTATTCATCTCAATCTTAACACCTAAAGCTTTACTCTTTACTACACATTCCTCCCACATCATACCAGGACCACGCTTTGGATATCGGAATGAATCAATCAAAGTTTTAATCACATCGCCCTTACTCTTTTTACCAGATGGTTTAAACAATGCATTCCATACAGCACTGCTCAAAGACAAGCCTTTGATACGTTGTGCTGCCCAGTCTGCTGAGATTTCTTTACAGGGTATCCCCCATACTTTTTCCGTATAAGTTTTAAAGAAAATATTGAACAAACGCTTTCCAAATTGATTGGTTACCCAATCCTCAAAATTTTGAGGATCCTTAATTGGAAATAATTTTGCATTTAAATAACTCATCACACATAAGAAGCTTTCGAAAATACCCAACTTCATCAATGCCTCAAATGCTGCCAATGGATAAGAGAAGAATTTTTTATTGTAAAATATTCTTGAACTTCTTGGTCTTTCTAATAGCTCATCTGATAAAATCTCTGTCCAAAAATCTTCCACTTCTTTTGACTTTGAAAAAAAGCGGTGGCCGCCAATATCAAAATGGTAGCCTTTGTAGGATTCAGTTCGAGAAATACCACCCACATATTGTGGATCCTTCTCAAATACAGTTACATCTTGTGCCGCTTTACCTAATAAATAGGCAGCAGTTAAACCTGCTGGACCCGCACCAATTATGGCTACTTTTTTGCTCATGGAGAGTGATAATTTGGGCAAAATTGCAAAATAAAGTTGGGATTGCCATCATTAATCAACAATGAGTTTGGTTTATCCCCTATTTTTGTGTCTATGTCAAATCCTTCAAACATTAAATGGGTGACCAAACCCTTTTCAGCACTCACTGTAGAGGAGCTATACGCTATCTTAAGACTTAGATCCGAAGTTTTTGTGGTGGAACAAAACTGTGTGTTTTTAGACATGGATAACAACGATCAAATCGCCTATCATACCATGGGTTGGATTGGACAAGATTTAGTAGCAAGTACAAGGTTGTTTGATGTTGACCAATCTTACCCTGGCTATCAGAGTATCGGACGCGTTGTTGGCTCACCAAAATACAGAGGTATTGGTGCAGGTAAAGCTTTAATGCAATATTCGATAAGTGAGTGTGAACGACTTTTTGGCAAAGCATCTATCAAGATCGGTGCTCAATTATATCTTAAGAAATTTTACGAAGAGCAGGGTTTTGAAAAATCAGGAGAGATGTATTATGAAGATGATATTGAACATATCCCAATGATTAGGAAATAAAAATGCGTCTAGTTGAGTAGATCTTGGGGAATTCAATCTCCTTATTTCATTTCAATTTCCAAATACTGTGCTGTATGTGTTTTTGATTTTTTAATCATTTGTTCTGGCGTTCCAACAAATTGCACATTACCACCCGCAGATCCACCTTCAGGACCCATATCAATGATATGATCGGCCATTTTGATGACATCCATATTGTGCTCAATCACCAATACTGTATTGCCTCTATCTACTAAACGATTCAATACGCCTATTAACAATTGAATATCCTGAAAATGCAACCCAGTTGTAGGTTCGTCTAAAATATAAAAGGTCTTGCCTGTATCTTTTTTTCCTAATTCAGTTGCTAATTTTATTCTTTGCGCTTCTCCGCCACTCAAAGTGACTGCAGATTGACCCAAAGTGATATAACCTAATCCTACTTCTTGTAAAACTTTTACTTTTCTATAAATAAATGGAACAGCTTGAAAGAACTCACAAGCTTCTTCGACTGTCATATTTAACACATCACTGATAGATTTCCCCTTATATCTTATCTCTAAAGTTTCTCTATTGTATCTCTTACCTGCACATTTTTCACAGTGCACATATACATCTGGTAAAAAATTCATTTCAATGACACGCATACCGCCACCTTCACAAACTTCACATCTTCCTCCTTTTACATTGAAAGAGAAACGACCAGCTTGATAGCCTCTGATTTTTGCTTCAGGCACGGCAGCAAATAAGGTTCTGATATCTGTAAAGAAGCCGCAATAAGTTGCAGGATTGCTTCTTGGGGTTCGACCAATCGGCGACTGATCAATCTCAATCACTTTATCAATATGTTCTAATCCCGAAACCGATGCATAAGGCATTGGCTTTGTTTTACTATTATAGCAATGTTGGGACAAAATTGGATATAAAGTCTCATTGATCAAGGTTGATTTACCCGATCCACTTACTCCTGTTACGAGTGTCAAAGTACCTAATGGAAAACTTACATGTACATTTTTCAATGTGTTTCCTGTGGCTCCTTTAATTTCAATTTGGTGACCATTACCTTTTCTGCGTTCTGTAGGAAGGTTAATTGCTTTCTTACCTGCCAAATACAATGCTGTATCCGACTTTAATTTCAAAAATGATTTTGGTGTACCAGCAGCAACTACATGACCTCCATGAATACCAGCTCTTGGACCAATATCCACTAAGTAGTCCGATGCCATCATAATATCCTTATCATGTTCTACTACTAAAACCGTATTACCTATATCTCTTAATTGTTTCAACGCTACAATTAATCGCTGGTTATCTCTTTGATGTAAACCAATAGAAGGCTCATCTAATATATAGGTAATGCCTTGCAATTGTGAACCAATTTGTGTCGCCAATCGAATACGTTGCGACTCTCCACCACTCAATGATTTGGAAGGTCGGCTTAATGACAAGTAAGATAAACCCACATTCATCAAAAACTCAATACGATCATTGATCTCTTTTAAGATACCAGTAGCAATTTGAGTATCTTTTTTATCTAATTTTTTTGGCAGCTCTAAAAACCATTTTTGTAAATCATTCAAATGCATTTCATTCAAAGCTGCTATGTTCAATTCATTCACTTTAAACCATAGACTCTCTTTTTTTAACCTAGCGCCATTACATGCGTTGCAGGTATTTAATTCCATGAAACTCTCAACCCATGCTTTTAAATGATCTGTGCTCTGAGAAGAGGTAAACCACCTTTTTAACATGGGCACAATACCTTCATAACTACCTGTGTAAGTGTCTGGTATATTTTCGTCATTTAAATCCAAGCCCAAACTAGAACTAATATTTTTATCGCCAAATAAAAGCAAATCTAATTGCTCTTTTGGCAAACTTGCGATCGACTTGTCTAAACTAATTTTATGCTTTCTTGCAAATTGTTTTACTTGTGTAAATACACTTGCTTCTCTCGCCTCCCCTAATGGTGCAATTGCACCTTCATTAACGCTCATGGATTTATCTGGCATGATTAAATCCATGTCAATTGCATATACATTCCCAAGTCCCTTACAAGTTGGACAAGCCCCATAGGGAGAGTTAAACGAGAAGCTATTAGGTGAAGGTGTTTCGTAACTCAATCCAGTTTCGATACACATTAATTGTTTGGAATATTGAACAGCCTTTTCCTTTCCTTCTTCTAAAACAAATAATAAATCCTTGCCCATTTTTAAACTCTGTTGCACACTGTCAGCAAGTCTAGTTTTCATTGCATCCGTCACAGGAAAACGATCTACTACAATTTCAATATCATGAATCTTATAACGATCCACTTGGAATTTTGGCCTTAACTCAATGATCTCCCCATCTACTCTTGCTTTCACAAATCCTTTCTTCCTTATCTCTTCAAATAATTCTCTGTAGTGCCCTTTTCTACCTCTAACAACTGGAGCTAATAAATTTATTTTCTTATCCTTAAATTTTTTTTGAATATCCTGGATGATTTCAGCTTCTGAAAATTGCACCATCGGCTTTCCCGTTTCATAACTATAGGCCTTGCCTGCCCTTGCGTAAAGCAAACGCAAAAAGTCATATAATTCTGTGACAGTTCCTACCGTTGACCTAGGATTTTTATTAGTTGTTTTCTGCTCGATGGCAATCACTGGTGAAAGTCCAGTAATTTGGTCCACATCTGGACGCTCCATATCCCCCATAAATTGTCGCGCATAAGCACTAAAACTCTCCATATAACGTCGTTGGCCTTCGTTATATATGGTATCAAAAGCCAAAGAAGATTTACCACTTCCACTGACTCCAGTAAAAACAACTAACTGATTTTTAGGAATAGAAAGATCAAAATTCTTCAAATTATGCTCTCTTGCACCTATTACTTCTATATGATCGTTGACTTTACTCATGGGATTGCGTAAAGTTATAACAACCATTCCTATATTTTGTTGGATTAGCGCTGAAACATTTTGTAAATTTGCAGTAGCTAAAGTCGTTTTAAACATGTTTTCAAAAGCACCAATTTTATATACCAAGGCAAGAAATGGGACGATTTTAGGCGCCTTACTTCTTTTGGGAGCAAGTTTATACTTTGGGAGAATCCCTGTATTTCTTTTTTTGAACCATAACGGTGGTCCTATTTTAGATGTTTTTTTCAAATGGATCACATGGGCTGCGGAGGGATGGATTTGGATCCCTTATCTTGTTGTCTTAGTTGGCTTCTTTAATAAAGAGGTGAAGCTTATTTTACTTAACTTTTCACTCTCTACAATCATCACTCAAGTACCCAAAAATTTTATTTGGGACAAAGTGAGTAGACCAATAGCAAGTGGTATTCCATTATCAGACATACATACGGTGAAAGGAGTTGTGATGCACTCATGGAACAGCTTCCCTTCTGGACATACTGCAACTGCATTCACCTTGTTTTTACTAACTATTTATTTATTTCCAAATAAATGGGTGCTAGTAATAGGTTGTATTTATGCAATATTATGTGCTTATTCAAGGGTGTATTTAGGGCAACATTTTCCTATGGATTTGGGTGGAGGAATGCTTGTGGCCGTTTGTAGTTTACAGTTAAGTTTGATTATTGGTCAGAAAATTTCAAAAAAGAATTAAATAAAACAAAGATGAGAAACAAGTTCATGAATCGTTTTACAATAGTGCTGTTTGTTTTAGTGGGTGGCTTGTTTATATCAAATTCTTTATTTGCGCAAGACACGACAGAACAAATCAATCCTTTAACAAAGAATGACCCTAGTCAATATCAAAAACCTTATGTGATCTTAATTTCAGCGGATGGTTTTAGAGCAGATTTTACTGAAAAATACGATGCTAAATTTTTACAATCAATTAGCAAAACTGGAGTTCGTGCAAAATACATGCAACCTTCCTATCCTTCAGTTACTTTCCCCAATCATTATACCATTGTAACAGGTTTATACCCAGCGCATCATGGACTTGTAGATAATACCTACCTAGACGTTGCTTCCGGAAAACTTTATAGTATGGGGAATAAAAAAATGGTGGCTGAAGGAAAATGGTACGGAGGCACTCCTTTATGGGTATTGGCAGAACAACAAAAAATGTTAAGTGCGAGTTTTTTTTGGGTAGCATCTGAGGCCGATATTCAAGGCATTAAACCTACCTATCATTATATCTATAATGAAAAAACATCGATCAATACAAGGATACAGGCAGTTAAAAATTGGTTGACACTTCCAGAAGATAGACGCCCTCATATGATTACTTTTTACTTTCCAGAAGTAGATCATGATGCGCATACTTATGGCCCTGAAAATCCAATTGTAAAGCGATCTGTACAATATGTTGATAGCAGTATCAATGAATTGCAAAAAGCTTTAGCACCTTTAAATCTTCCAATTAATTATATATTTGTTTCAGACCATGGTATGACAACAGTAGATGTTGACAATACAATTGGACTACCTGAAGCAGTTGATAAAAATTATTTCAATGTGCCTTGGTCAGATGCCCTCTTACATTTGTATGCAAAAGATTCAAGTAAAATTGAATCTACTTACAAAGCATTAAAGAAAGACAATCGATTCTCTACCTATAAGCTTGATGAAACACCTGCTTATTGGCATTATAAAAAATCAGATGATTGGTATAATAGACTTGGAGACCTTATTTTAGTTCCAAAGTCAATTCATCAAGTCTTTAATTTAGGCACACGCAAACCTACACCTGGTAAACATGGTTTTGATAATAAAGAAGTAGATATGCGTGCAAGCTTTATGGCATGGGGACCTGCTTTCAAGAAAGGACTTTTAATTGAAGGATTTGAGAATGTTCACGTTTATCCAATGGTTGCTAAAATATTAGGATTAAAAATTGACGAAGCAAAGATTGATGGTCAATTAAATGTTCTAAAACCTATCTTAATTCATAAATAAGTTCATGTTATTGCCTTATGCATCTTACCGAAATACCACCTTCTAAAGCAAAGGCAGTAGATTCTGTAAATAATGCATCCCCCGATCTCAAGTAACGTATATAATTTGTAGAACCATTAGAAGTGGAGGTCCAAAAATATCCTTGTAAAAATAAATTTGCAGAGGAACCTGCGTCACCCATATACCCAGCAGGCAAACCTGAAAAACCAGAACTATTTGTTGCCCCTGTATTGGGTGCATTCCAATGAGCAGTTCCGGCTTCTTTTAATTTACCACCAGCAGTAGACGCAGATAAAAAGGTATTCAATGTTGTAAATTCCGCTCTTGTTGGTATCCTGAAACCAGTAGGACAAATGTTTCTTGTATCATTGACTGCATAGCCATTATATAGTTTACCATATATCGGATTATAACTTGCATCATAATTATAATAACACCAAGAAGGTAAACTAACAGATCTTGAGAATGCCAAATTTGCCCTTTCTATATTTGTTCCATCTTGATACACATCTGTATCTAAATTATATTTCATCCAAACCTGTGTTCCTATGGCAACTGTTTCTATATTCTGATTCACTAAGTATCCTTGAGGCATCACTTGAGCGTCAGATTTTATTGCGAATTGTGTAGTTATAAAAATAAATAAACTAGAAAAAATTGATCTATGCATGACTAAAAGTTTTTTACAATGGTGGCATAATAATTTGTCCCGTCATAAATCAAAGTGACAATATCTAATTTACTTGCCGTAAGTGTTAAAGTTGGTGCAATCCCTCCTGCCCATTTCCAAGCAACAGGAAATGAAACTGTTCTAGAACCTGTTGCATCTTGCACAAACTTTAATAAATAAGTTCCAACTACAGGATTCGTTAAATTAAAAGTGGCGATATTAGCTACAAGATTTATAGTGAAAACATTACCTGTACTTAAATCTAAGGTTGTTGTTGAAGCAGCTGTGGTTGCCAGAGGCATTGTTAATTTAAATCGTATAGCTGATATATCGCTATTAGATACAATTGAACTTGTTGCAGTGATTGTTCCTGTGCTAATACTTGTTGCAGATGCATTCCCTAAAATTGGCGTGATTAGTGTAGGTGTATTTTGTTTAACCACAAGGCCTGATCCAGTAACACCAATAGTACTTAAAATTCCAGCTGCAGAATTTGCAACCAATCCACTCACATTTAAACCCGAAATTGTTAACCCAGTAAAACTTGGCGAACTTGCCGTATTGACTGCCTGACCTATATTTATTGTGTTACCACCACTTAATGTTACGCCGATTCCAGCGACGAGGGTTGACTGTTTACCATTAAATAATTGCCAATCCGAAGCTGATATAATCCCACTATTACTTGTCGTTGCAGTTTGTACACTAATAGTATTGGATGATCTTAAAAGAGGTACTGGTTACTTCTCTTATTCAAACACATCTACAGCATTAGGCACAGGATTAAGCAACACTTTGAAACTTTATAATTTAACAGGCAATAATGCTGCTAAATATATTTACAATCTCAGTTATGATGGATACAATGATTGGTATATCCCTAGTTCAGCTGAATGGACGAAAATAAGTACTAATTGGTCTAGCCTGGGTATCCCTTATGGAAACTACCAATGCTCTTCTGAGGTGAGTCAGCAAAACAGCTATATTTTTAGTGCATACATAAGTTATGGATGGATTTCTGCAAGTACGAGCAATAGTGGAAAGACCAGTTTGTATGACGTGATCGGGATAAGAAATTTTTAAGTATTCTAATCCAAATGGGAGGCGGATTGCCGTTGCTTTGCTCCGGCATCCATGTGGGCTCCAAATAAAAACAAAGCCTACTCCGACAAGTCGGAGCTTGACTTTTGTGTTTATCGTCCCTTTACGAAAGCTAGCTTTCGACAGGTCCCCTAAACACAAAAGCCTCAGCATTTCTGCTGAGGCTTTGTTTCTGTTTGTCGGGAAGACAGGATTCGAACCTGCGACCCCTTGGTCCCAAACCAAGTGCGCTACCGGCCTGCGCTACTTCCCGTTCCTATTACAATTTGCATTGTAAATATTATTAACCGGTATAAAATCCAATATAAGAACTTAAGAGCGGAGAGGAAGGGATTCGAACCCTTGGTACAGTTTAACCCGTACGGCAGTTTAGCAAACTACTGATTTCAGCCACTCATCCACCTCTCCTCCGAAACCTCTTTCGAGGGGTGCAAAAATAAGCACTAGAAAGTTAAATTCCTAAAAAAAGTCCGGAATAAACTAAATAAAGTTCATTCCGGACCAATATCTTATCTATCTAAGTATCAGGAGGTTCAATTAGCCCCTAGGACTACATTGCAGCCAGCTGAACTTTTTGAGTCAACTCCATTACATTCTCTCTAAACATAGAATCAGTGTCCATTAAATCCTTCACAGTTTGGCAAGAATGTATAACCGTGGTATGATCACGTCCACCAAAATGCTCTCCTATTGTCTTTAATGAATTCTTAGTGAACGCTTTTGCAAGGTACATAGTGATTTGACGCGCTTGAACAATCTCACGCTTACGTGTTTTTTGTAACAATTTGTCATAAGGCACTTCAAAGAATTCACAAACCATTTTCTGGATTGCGTCAATGGTGATTTCCTTGCTACTTGTCTTCACAAAATTGCGTAAGACCTTCTTCGCTAATTCAACATCAATTTCTTTCTTATTCAAAGAAGACTGCGCAAGTAAAGAGATCAATGCCCCTTCCAATTCACGCACGTTTGTGTTGATATTGTAAGCAACATATTTCACTACTTCCTTTGGCATATCTAATCCATCTGCCTTCATCTTCTTCTCTAAAATCTCTATTCTTGTTTCGTAGTCTGGCACTTGGATATCAGCGCTTAAGCCCCATCTAAATCTGCTTAATAAACGTTCTTGTAATCCTTCTAAATCCTTTGGTGCTTTATCAGAAGTCAATACCAATTGCTTCCCACTTTGATGTAAGTGGTTAAAGATGGCAAAGAAAGCATCTTGAGACTTTTCGGCTCTATTAAAGAACTGTACATCATCAATAATCAAAACGTCTATTAACTGATAAAAATGGATAAAGTCGTTGATTGCGTTGTTGCGGCTATGGTCTTGGAACTGATTAATGAATTTCTCAGAACTTACATATAAAACCACTTTGTTTGGATGGATACGCTTTACGTCATTACCAATAGCTTGTGCTAAATGGGTCTTACCTAAACCAACACCACCATAAATAACCAATGGGTTGAATGAATTAGCACCTGGTTTTTCTGCAACTGTTTTACCTGCACGGCGCGCCACCCTATTACAATCACCCTCTATAAATGAATCAAATGTGTAATTATGATTTAATTGAGGATCAATCTGCATTTTCTTTAACCCTGGAATCACAAATGGATTCTTTACAGGATTGTCAATCACCAACGGGAAATTCATCTCGTTGTTATTGAATGTCTTCATGCCACTTGCTGGCACATCCATTGAACCTTTATTCTTAGAACCATTTGCACCACTATCCACCATGATACGATACTCTAATCTCGCTTCCTTTCCAAGCTCACGCTTTAGCGTTTTTGCTAATAGGTTTACATAGTGCTCCTCAATATACTCGTAAAAGAATTGGCTAGGAACCTGGATCATTAAGACCTGGTCTTTCAATTCAACTGGTTGAATCGGCTCAAACCACGTTTTAAAATGTTGCCATTCTACAATGTCTTTGATGATCTTCAAACAATTCGTCCAAACTAGTTCTGCGCTCTTAGCCATTTTGTATTTCTAAACCTTTATATAATGAATAAGTTAAAACCTGTCTTTTATCCCTGGAATAATTTCTATAAAACCAGAATGCGAATATGGTCACTTTATGTTGAAAAAAAAACTTTTTTTTTTGGTTTTTTTTACATGTGCCGTAAACACTAATTCCTGGACTACCCAATCACTTATGCCAGGCGTTCAAGGTAATGACTTTTTCTTAAAAAAACCTAGTTTATCCACTTATTTTCATGACTTTTTAGTCTAAAAATTGGACCAAAAAAACGAATGCCTATTTGTTTTTATTAAGCACCAAATAGTTATGCTCATTTAATACTACCTTTATGGCCATAAATTATACTATGAGCTACGAATTAGTCGGTAAATTAATTGCCAAATACGAGACAATCCAGAGAAAAGAGACGTTTAAAACAAGAGAATTTGTGATTGAAAAATCGGAAGATATCAATGGCAAAACCATCACGAATTACGTGAAATTCCAGTGTGTACAAGATAGAACAACAATGCCTGATAGATTCAATATTGGCGATACTGTGAAGGTATTGTTCAATATCAAGGGTTCTAAGTGGAACAAAGATGGAAAAGACAACTATATTACCAATTTGGATGCTTGGAGAATGGAAGCAGTTGCCCTTGGTGGTAGCGATATAGCTCCATCTGATGCAGGCGCCTATTTTGATATGCCAGCCGGCGATCCTGGTGATGCCAGCGATGACCTACCTTTCTAATTAAGAAAAGTAAAAAGACGCATTTTTTAGGATAAAAACCTAACCCCATGCAAACAACAATACAACTAAGATTAACTCCAGCCGACGCAGCCAATGCGTCGGTTTTATTATCCTCCATAGCGCAACATATTGGACGACCTAGTAGCCAAATTAATGGCTACCATACGCTCAAGCAATCCATAGATGCAAGAAGCCGTCAACAGGTATGGATTAACCTCACTTTACAAGTTTTTATAGAGGAGCCTGTCTCAGATAGATTAATAGAGCCCTTCGAGTTTCCTATCCTTCCTAAAACAGCGAAAGAAGTACATATTATTGGTGCTGGACCTGCGGGCTTATTCGCAGCCCTAGAATGCATACAATTAGGCTTAAGACCAATTGTACTAGAAAGGGGGAAAGATGTCCGTAGTAGACGTAGAGACCTTGCTAAATTGAATAAAGAAGGGATTGTAGATCCCGAGAGTAACTATTGCTTTGGAGAAGGAGGCGCAGGCACTTATAGTGATGGTAAATTATATACCAGAAGTAATAAAAGAGGTAGTATTGATAAGATACTACGCTTATTTTATCAATTTGGCGCAGACGAAACCGTTTTATACCAAGCACATCCACATATTGGTACCAATAAATTACCTCAAATCATTACTGCGATGCGTCTTCAAATTGAAACATCTGGAGGACAGGTTTTGTTTGAAAAGAAAATGGTGGATTTTGAAGTAGTGAATGAAAGAATAAAAAGGATTCATTGTTTAGATGGAGACAGCTTTGAAGTGGAAGCAGTGCTTCTTGCAACTGGCCACTCTGCCCGTGCTATTTTTGAACTTTTTCACCATAAAAAAGTTTTGATTGAATCAAAACCATTTGCATTAGGTGTTCGTGTAGAGCATCCACAGCAAGTGATTGATCAAATCCAATACCATTGTTTAACAAGAGATCCTAACTTGCCACCTGCTGCTTATAGTTTAGTGGAACAAGTAAATGAACGTGGTGTTTTTAGTTTTTGCATGTGCCCTGGTGGAATCATTGCACCTGCAGCAACTGCTCCTGGAGAAATTGTAGTGAATGGATGGAGTCCTAGTAAAAGAAATAACCCTTATGCAAATAGTGGCATGGTGGTACAAATTGATTTAGAAACTGCAGCTCCGTTTTTAAAAAAGGCGACGAATAAAGAAGTAGATATAAACCACCCACTCTTGTTATTGGATTTTCAACAATATGTGGAACATCAAGCTTTTAAAAGTGGAGGTGGATTACAAGTTGCCCCAGCATCAAGATTGGTTGATTTTTGTACGAATAAAATATCAACTGAATTACCTGATGCAAGTTATTTACCAGGATTAAATTCTGCTGATTTATCGGACGTACTTCCAAAATTCGTGCATACCACATTGCAAGATGGATTTAAAGCATTTGGCAAAAAGATGAAAGGCTACTATACGAATGATGCCATTGTTGTTGCTACAGAAAGTAGAACCTCCTCACCAGTTCGTATACCAAGAAATGCAGAAACTTTTCAACATCCTCAAATAAAAAATTTATACCCATGTGGCGAAGGCGCTGGCTATGCTGGCGGAATCGTAAGCGCCGCAATGGATGGCCAGAAACTAGCACAAAGCATTGCGGCGCAATTAAAATAAAGGATGGTCATCGAATGGCACAGCATTTATTTTGTAATCATCTATTTAATCTTCAGGCTTATCTTTTTTACTAATCAACAACCCATCTTGAATCAATTTATTTTGTTTGAAGGAAGCCATTTCTTTTGCAAGATTACCACTCAAATTTTTCGTTAAAGTTAATTCTGGTTTGCCCGCATTCACCCATGCAGTATACCAAAAATCTGCAATCATATTAGCAGAAGCAATCAATTGTACATTGACTGTATTGCCTAAAGCTTTTGCATACGCTTCTGCAAATGGTTTTGTGTAAGCTTTTACTTCCTTACCATAACGCATTTGATTACGGTACTTTGTTTCTGGTGTAAATTGTTTTGTTACTTCAGTTTCAATCGATAGCATTTGCGGTACCAATGCATGTGCTTTTCGAACATCTGCCCAAAGTGCTTGCGCAGGATATTTCACATACTTTGCCTGATGCGTATTGTACAACATGAATTGATCTAAATTAATTTCAGGAATAAAAGTCTCCCACATATGGTGTAATCCTTTTTGTCCAGTCAACTGTCCATCATAATTCATAGTCGTATGTAATGGCACGTGCAAATCTGCTACATAGTGTCCAAGGTCTGCTGCATAAAATAAAATACTGTCTTTATTCTTTGATTTAAAGGCATTGGTCAAATGCTCTAATTGCATAATCGCATTATAGGGACCCCATCCCCATTTGATCAAACTATCTTTGCCATATTTTTTTACTGCCGAATCCCATTCAGCAGGCATGTCATTGGCCGCATTTGGACCAAAAGCTTCCAAGTCTACAAAATGCTTAGTATCCTCGGTTTTATCTTTATTTCTTCTTATATCTGGACGAGGTGCATTAAAAACTAAATTATCCATATCCGCATAGAAATAACTACGCATTGGCTCAGGTAAATTATAAATTGCTATTTGGTGGATGGTGCGGTGCACTAAAAAGCCCCAACTTGAAAGGCCTACAATTGCAACCAACAACAAAACATTCAACAAGGATTTCTTTGAGAACATAAACTAAATATTTGCACGAATATAATCCAATATCCTGAGCATATTAACGCTCATATCCCCCCTTTTTCCACTCATAAAAAATGAAGGCTTAGAATCTATTAATTCGCAGTACTTTTAGGTCAAATTATATGACATGGAGCCTCTTTTAAGTTTATCCAATTTAGTGAAGCATTATGCGACTCAAAAAGCTGTGGATGATATTAGTTTCGATATACAGAAAGGTAGCATTTTTGGTTTATTAGGCCCGAATGGGGCCGGCAAAACCACCTTATTAAGAATGATCACAGGCATATTTTATCCTGATGGTGGCGAGATTAAATTAGATGGCAAGCATTTTGACCCCTTGTTAGATATTCGTGAAATTGGATATATGCCAGAGGAACGTGGCTTATATAAAAAGATGAAGATTGGAGAACAAGCTTTATACCTGGCTCAATTAAGAGGCCTTAGTAAGGGAGAAGCAATGGAGCGTATCAAATACTGGTTTGAGAAATTTGAGATGCAAAGCTGGTGGAACAAAAAGGTAGAAGACCTAAGTAAAGGAATGAGTCAAAAATTACAATTTGTGATCACCGTTTTACATGAGCCTAAATTAATCATCTTAGATGAACCGTTTAGTGGACTCGATCCTTTAAATGCAAATTTAATTAAAGATGAAATTTATGCATTAGCGAAAAAAGGTGCCACCATCATTTTTAGTACCCACCGCATGGAACAAGTAGAAGAAATTTGCGACCATATTGTACTAGTAAATCTAGGAAAGAAAATATTAGATGGCACGGTTGCAGAAATTAAACAACAATACAAGGAATATATTTTCGCTATCGAAACAACCAATCCTGAACTAGTAAAAGACAATGATTTGTTCAGTATAATTGATAAAGAAGAAAAGAATACAAACAAAGTATTAGTTAAATTAAACCAATCAGTAGCTTCTAATGAAGTATTAAAATACCTGATTGAGCAACAAGTGCCAATTAAGAGTTACAACGAAGTATTGCCTAGTTTGAATGATATTTTTATTCAATTAGTAGAAGACACCCACGCAAAAGCAAGGGCTTTTCAAAATATATAAATAATCTAGATTAAACCTAAATCGTTTATCTATTGAATCAATGTTCATTACTTTTTAAAAATATTTTATGCATAAAATTTGGATCATCATACAAAGAGAATACACCAGCAGGGTGAAAAATAAACGTTTTTTAATTGTTACTTTTTTAGTACCTATTTTGATGGTGGGATTGATTGTTGGCTCTGCTTACTTTTCGTTTAAAGGAACGGAGAAAAGAAAGATTGCCGTTGTTGATCCTAATGGCTTTTTCAAAGACAAGTTGAAAAATTCAACTCAATTAACGTTTGAATTCCCAACTGGCGTAGATACTAGTAACTATAAAGAAAAAGGCTATTCTGATATTTTATTAATGCCTCTTTTTGAAGGAGATGCAAAAGCGGATTATATTTTAAGATCTAAAAAATCGATGGGCTTCACTTTGCAAGAAAAAATTAGCAATAAAATTAACGCAGCCATCGAAGATCGTATGCTAGAAAAAGCAGGTATCCAACAAACAATATTAGACTCGATCCATAAATCTGCACAAGTCGCGGAATTAAAAGCATATGAAGATGAAGGTAAAAAGAGCAAAGAAAGTAATGCAGCTTTAGCGATGGGTGTTGGTTATGCAAGTGGCTTGCTTATTTATATCACTATGTTTATTTATGGCACCATGGTGATGCGCGGGGTGATGGAAGAAAAAACAAATCGTATTGCCGAAGTTATTGTTAGTAGCGTAAAGCCATTCGAGTTAATGCTTGGAAAAATAATAGGAATTGGCGCAGTTGGACTAACGCAGTTTTTAATGTGGATTTTACTTGTTGTCACACTAACTGGTGTAGGCATGGGCTTGTTACCTTCTGATATACAAAATCAAGTTCAACAATTACAAGAAACAAATGGTCAAATGGGCGCTGCAGGATTAGCTCAAGCTAGTGAATCTGCAAAAAATGTATATGCCATACAACACACATTAGCAACAACAAATTGGACATTAATAATTGGTTGTTTCTTGTTTTATTTCTTAGGAGGATTTTTATTTTATGCTTCTTTATTTGCTGCAATCGGCAGTGTGGTGAACGAAGATCCACAAGATGCGCAAAGTTTAATGTTCCCTGTTACTATGCCCATTGTATTTTCATATATCATTACCAATGTGGTGATACAAAACCCCAATACGCCAATGGCATTTTGGGCTAGCGTGATTCCATTTAGTTCTCCAATGGTAATGATGGCAAGAATTTCTTATGGTGTACCTTCCACAGTGCCTTATTGGGAATTAGCTTTAAGTATGGGTACTTTAATTGGAGGTTTCTTATTAACCACCTGGATGAGTGCGAAAATTTATAGAACGGGCATTTTAATGTATGGTAAAAAAGTCACCTGGAAAGAAATGTTTAAGTGGGCATTCGCAAAATCGTAGGTTTTGTGAAATGTTTTCCTAATTCGCAAAATCGTAGGTTTTGTGAAATGTTTCACACTATAAAGCGATCCTAATATTGACTCCAGCTCTTGTATTAGTAATTGGCGGAGAGGAGGATATATAAGGGGTAGCTTTTCTTTGATCAAAGAAAAATCTCAGATTGATTTTACTATTCAACACATAGTCTATAGATGGCTGAAGTGTAACTTCTTTTTGACCACCGGTACCATATGCGTTTGTTTGATCCAATCTACTATTGCTATTATAAACATCTCGCATAGCTACATCTAATCTTAATGTTAAATCGTTTGCCAATTTATTATTATTCATCCCTGGAATATTGAATGGCAATTTTAATCCTCTTTTACGAAAGCTGGTACCTACTACCCATTCGGTACTATTATTTTCACTTAACTGATAATCTACCAAACTCAAAGCCAATAAACGACTTTTCTTGTATTCGAATCGAATAGACCATTGCGAAACAGTGGTAAGATTTAAACCAATCAATGGCTCCATCCTTTCGCTAATTGTCACATTTGGTATCAAGAAATAAGGTACAAAATTACCACTAACTGTATCTAAGAAAGAAGGGGCTCCTAGTCTGTTCATGTCTGTGTACAACAAGGAGCTATTAAAACTATTCATGGACAAACTTCCATTATAGCCATGGGTTAAAGAGATATTTGAGAATACATTTGATAAGCCTGGTATATTAGTTAATCCGTTATACAAAAGGTTCCAATTTGGCATAGGTAACATGCCAGTGAAAGGATTAGAACGAATACTTGAATTCGTTTGATTCAATAAAGCTACTTTCTTTGGATCCTTACCTGTATAGGCTGCAATAAATGAAGGAATTAAAACATCCTGTGCATATTTACCATAACCTATAGCATAGCCATTAGGATCTTTTTGTTGATTCCAATATGGATTTAATGCGGCTACTCTATTTGAAATAATGGATCTATAATTTTGAAAAAGCATAAACTGAGTAGAGATGGTATTTGGATCATGTTTATCAAAGAAGGTCTTTAATGCAACATAACTTATATTAAATCCGCCAGCAGACAAAGGATTATTATGTGATCGATAACCATTCATATTTGAAGTCGTATCCTTGAACAATTCGGTATATTCTTTTGTAAAGGTCTTATCAAATTTTAAATCAATGATAAGTGTCTTTATTGGTTCGATCATTATTCTTGCACTCAATCTTTGATCAAAACCTTGTCTAAACAACATATTAAAATTGGCGTCTTTAGATATTAAACCCTTACGCTCTTGTAAATTCAACCAATTACTATCTGGTTGCTTCCCCATCGCATAATCAAATCCTGGGGCAAAACCATTAAAGTCTTTGTCAACAAATTGAACACCTGACATAAATCCTGGCAAGCGGCTATTATAATTTTCGGCATAATCTAAGGATGCATTTTGCACCATTGTCAACAAACCAACCAAAGATTTTATTGGCCTTGGAATATTTAACACTTCATTCGCCTTAAGGACCCTCATTGCAATACGCTCTTGTTTTCTTGCTTCTTTCCATTTTTTATAAGCAGAATCCCTCGCTTTACCAGTCAAGCCATTCAAGGCATCCTCCTTACTAATTATGAGCTTATTTGATAAAGGGTTTGATTGTTTGGGTGTTGGCCTAGCATTCGAAAAAGCTGAACGAATGAATTTAGATTTATTATAAAAGCTAGTAAAATTAAACTGTGCATTCACCTGATGCGAAAGCGTATTCTCAATTGTATTACCTAATGAAGTTGCTAATCTACTTGCTCCAATCCAATTATAATTTGTTGAAACATTGTAACTAGCCAAAATCCAATCCGTTAACGGGAACTTACTTGTAGGAATATCATAACGCATTGTAATACGCTGATTATATAAGGTATTACGTCCACCCCTTAATAACATTCTTGTTAAAGAATCTTTTTTCTCTTTGGTATCGATTCTGCCATCGGGTTCATCAATTCGCGAATTCAAGTTCGCTACCACATCAATATTTATAGATCTCGTTACTGGCCAACGCAGGTTAAATATCCTACCCATTGTAAAATACTTATCGTAAGTTGTTTCAACTTTTTCTGTCGTACCATCAAAGCTATTAATCATTCTTGGTGTGTACTCCCCAAATTGACGATCAAACACCGTACGATAACTAATTAAACTAGGCGCCGGTGAAAAATTAAAATCTTTAACTAAATTAAGCCATGGAGATTTTGTTTTAATCAATTTTGCAAATGGCTGATAACTCTTAGCATTATTATTAAAAGTATACCCTATTGAACCACGTTGCTTCACAACTTGATTCAATTCTATCACTGGACTTGTTTGTTGCAATTGCGAATAAGAATAACTAAAATCTAAATTACTTACGCTCAATAGAGTGTTCCTCTTGCCTGGCATAAAGCGTACATTCGTAAAGTTGATGGTTTTGATTGTCGTTTCGTCTATTGAGGCGCGCTTTATTGAATCCCTCATTGCACCTGAAGTAGACTTTATTTTATCTGCATAAAGGATGTCTTTATTGAATGGATCAAATTCTGGATTTTCTTGTGTCTTATTTATTCCAGCAAAAACAGGTAATGAGATCTTTGCTTGTTTAGGTAATAATTTTCCAGCATCAATATTTGTTGCAATATCCAATTGCGTAAATCCAGTCTTGGATCGCTCATTCATTTTTTGCTCAATGCTTCCAAATCCTGCAGTTCGATTATTGACTGATACAGCGATAGTACCTAAATCTGCTAATATTAAGTCCATCCTTCCTAAAGCAGCCCAAGAGCCACGCTCATCTAGGTTTGATAATCTTAACTCATTTACCCAAACTTCTGCATCTATAAAATTTTGACTTGAAGTATTTTCAAAAGCGATTAAGATACCACGAATTTCACCCAAGTTGGGGTTTCCCATCACCGAATAAGTGTGGTTGTTAGATTGTAATTTACTATACTTGCTATTGAAATTATAATTTAGTTTATCCCTGTCTATTTTAAGTTTAACCAAATCGTTCAAACTTAAATTCATTTCATTTTCAAGAGGCCATACATCTCTTACCTCCGCAATTGAATAGGTTTTTCTTTTTGTAGTGGTTAATGGAATACGAATTTCATAATAGTTATTTTGAAAATCTTGTCCAATACGCAAGACGGCAGTGATTACTCCTTTTTCTATAATGTCTGGCTGATTTTTATTTTCTGCGTGCAAGAACATTGATAGACTTCCATAACGACGAATGTCAATATTCATCGTTTTGAAAACACCTCTAGGCGTTGTATTTTTTTGCAAACGATTTAACTGCACACTTAATGCTTGTTCATTTTGCAAAAGGTTTACGCCATTATTACTTAATAATTGAACGCGCTCAATACCTGGAGGCACTAAATAATTAACCGGTGTTCTGCTACCATTCTCTTCCAAGCTAACTGCAATTGTATTGACTGTTGCCGTATTATTTTCAGGTGTAATTAACTTGTAGTCACCAGAACTGTCAATATCATACGCAAACTGCCTCCATTGGTTACGGACTAAATCTAATTTTGCAAAGCGTAAAGTAATAGAGTCTTCAAACCCAGTCAAATACATTCTTAAAAAACGAATCGATTTAAAATCACGAATACCGCCCATTCTATTTGAAAAAGATTTAATTGGCACCCTAAATAAATACCAATTCTCTATCGATCTAGAACCATCAGCTAAAGTCACATTAACCGTTTTCGAATCCGTCACATACCTTGTTGAATTCACACCTAATCGTCCTTTTTGCAAATCAATTTCATATTCAAAATAGGCTTCTGTTTCGTTTAGTGTATTATCTCTATTTAAATCTTCATTATCAGGCAGTAAAGTTGCAGCACTGCTAAATTGACTATTCCCAGCTAATGCAGAGTTGCCTTGAGGATTATTGAAATATTTATATCGATTTAAAATGTTTGCACCAGCTGCATCATAACTTGCATCACGATACCAAACATAGTTATCTGCTGAAGGATCTTTTAAAAACTGCTGTGTTACAGCAGGACTTCCTATTTGGTTAATTATGTAAGCTTTCTTGGCACGTTCATCCTCATCACCCAATCCATCTAGACCAACATCCTGGAATTTCCTGTCTTCTGGATTATTACTAAAAGCGTTGGTTACTTGAATTGGATTCACAGGGACTCTTCCCCAAGTTGAACTATCTATACTTGCTGGAATGGTGGGTGTTGGCATTCCATTTTCATAAAATCGTCTGCCGTCTTTTAAAATATCCTCACTCACATTTCCTAAGTTCAAATACAATTTTCCCTTAGATGCAGCAGATTTAATGAATGGATCTTGAACCCAGAATTCTACATATTCAATTATACCAGTTTCAAAATCTGTTTGATCTAAAGAGCGCATAATACCACCCCATTTGTCTGATGGGTTTTTAACCTTGCCTGTTGCATCTAAATCTTTATAATTGTAGTTATACGGGCCGCGCTCTTTTGGATAATAACTTAAATCAAAAGTGGGCAATTGAACATCTGTAATGTTTGTTGTCTTTTGAGGAAACAGTTCATTGGTAAACACTTGACGAACCCTAGGATCGCTCAATGCAGCAATATTATTAGATAAAGGATTATTGGAACTATTTCGATCTTGCAAATTTGGTTCAATAGTATACCATGCTAATCTTGCCCTGTTTTTATTATAATCTACCGAATCTGCTAAAGCGCCTTCTGGAAATCGATCTAAAGGTGTAGAAGCTAAAGTCCAAGCGGTAAATGGAAATCTTAAATCAATATTTGTTCTTGTAGATTCGAAATCATCTAAATAAACAACACCAGAACCTCCTTTGCCAATCTGTTGCGCGTGTCCTGGTTTTAAAATTGCAGCCTCTCCATATGCTACGATAGATGATTTAGCCTTTGTACTGTAAAATGGAAGCTTATCTAATAATCTGGTTAAACCTGGTAGATCTTTTTTATAGTTAAAATCAAAGCCATACATGGCATTTTTGATAGGATCTGATCCGAAATTGGTCTTGGTAAAAAATGGTCTTTCACTTAACCTTGAAGATGACAATCCAAAATTAAAATTCTTACTTGCTAAATAATCAATTCTCAAAGCCCTAAATCCACGTTCTTGAAAACCAAAACCTAAATTATTTTCAAAGGATACATTTACAGGAATATTAGAACTTAAAATACCTGGATTAATAATTCTTACTGTACCAGATCCATAATCAACCATATAATCGATGCCTTCTCTTAAAATTTGTCCTCCTGCACGAACACTAACAGAGCCAGGTGGGACATTGAATGCATTTAAACTAATCTCGGAACCTCCTGCACTGCCTTTAACCTGCCCTTCCATCACAAATCGATTCAAGTTCGCATAAGTTTGTGCCTCTGCTTTTATCGAACGATACAATTGAGAATAAATATATTTTTTAGAAATATTGGTATCAATTCCAGCAAAAGCAATGTCTTGTAAGTCCTTGCCAAAGGGTTCTAATAATGGGAAAACAATCCTTCCCATATTTGACAAAACAGTGTACCCCTCGACATAATCAAATACCCCATCCGGCTGTGGATCGTTTCTGTTATTTAACCTATCTAACTGTAAAATTTTAATGAGAGATTTACCTTCGTATGCTTTATTCGTAACAGGCATATACCTTTTCAATCCTGCACTAGGCTCCTCATATAATATATTCAACTGAAAATCTTGTTGTTGTATTGCACCAAATAAATCTAAGGAGTAAACGTTCTTCATCATTAAATCCCAAATAGGCAAATCTGTTCTTTGTGTAGTTGCCTTTAATAATTTTAAATATAAAATTTGTTGTACGCCTTTATTTGGATCTAATGCAACCCCTTCCGAAAATTCACCCACTTGATAGATCTTTCCATTGTAGGTATATTGGAAAGCTACCGCTAAAACCTCATCTGCTTGCAATGGAATGTTCAAAGTCAAGAAACCAACTTGTCCATTAAAAAAGTATTCATTTTCAGTAAGCTTTCTTGCAAAAGTTCTTTCATAATCCTCGGCAGACCTTAATCCTTCTTGCGCTAATACTGTTGACACGCCAGCAGGATTTCTTGCATTCGGATTATTAATAATTTTTGAATATAATTTGTTTGCACTATTATCAGGAAAAGGATTGTTAGGATTTGTTTCAAAAGATTTTCGTTCTGACCTTAATACAGGTTCACCTATATCTGTCAACCCCACTACATCTCTTGCATTGGTTGTTTGACCATTTCTATTGGTCACCCATACTTCGATACGTTTAATTTGAATTTGAGAATTAATGACAGGCAGAGTGCTCATTGCCTTATTATAATTATTCCTAAAATATTGTGCTAATAAAAAGTGTCGATTCTCTTCGTAATCATCTAATCTTTTTTGGAACCGCTGTGTAGATGAACCACCTTGTAAAGCCATAGATTGACGCTGTGACTTTTGATTTGCGATGGCACCGGTAATAAATAATTTACCAAATTGCAATTGGGCTTTTACTCCAAATAAATTTTGGGTAGAAGGAATGAGGGTACTTCTCGAAACATAATTAATATTACCCGCTTCAATGAATTTGATAATTTCATCCTTTTTACCCATGTAGTTTAACCTAATCTGATTGTCAAAGCCAAGATTAGATAATGAATTTAAGTTGATTGGGAACTTGAGTTTATCTCCAATACTTGCATTCAAACTAAAATTTGTATTGGCATCAAAATCAAAACCGCCATTCTTTCTAGCACGTTCAGGCAATGTAGGATTTTTCACATTCTGCCCTTGGTATCCTGCTCTGATATTGATTTCACCAACTGGCTTTATATCAATTTTTAAGTCAGATCCCGTTTTCCCAAATAATCTATCAAAATAACTGTCAAAAACTTTTGTCTTAGGTCTAGTTATTTTTCTATTAAGCACTCCTAAAGAATTTGCACGTTGCATAAAATAGGCTTGCTCGTCCTTTCTGGTTTTCAATTTCCAAAATTCATCAAATGTTAGGGTAGACGGAAAACGATTATACCCAGACCCTAATTTTTCTGTAATAAAATATTGCTTAGTAGCTGGATCATAATCTACTCTTCGCTTTAATAAGCTTGAATCTCGAATGTCAAATGGATTATTGCTTGGTTGAGACAAAAAATCGGCGCGTCTATCTGCAATAGGGTACCTTAATTTTCCAACTATCGTATCCCCTATTTTATTTATAACTGTATCCTTGAATGGAGGTTTTAAACTACTACTATCCTGAGCACGCCCATCTTGCTTCAACAGAAGTAGGCCAGATAACAAAATAATAGTTTGAAAAAATCTCAAAAATAAAAAGTTTAAGCTGATCGATTAACAATTTTTAAGTGCCAGTTTTATTAAGACCTCTAATGACACATCTGCCCCTTCTGATTGTATTGCTTTATCAATCGCCTTCTCTGCTACTGCTTTTTGAATTCCTAAAGAAACCAATGCTTGAATTGCATCTTGATGCGGTGTAGTTTTACTAAATGTAGATCCCCCTACTTGCATCACAGGTGATTTAGCAAGTTTATCTTTTAATTCTAAAACCAAACGCTCTGCAGATTTTTTACCAATCCCTTTGATTTGTTCTAACTGTCGTGCATCTCCATGAACAATTGCACGAATAATTTCATCTGGACGCATGCCTGATAACATCATTCTTGCAGTACTAGCACCTACACCAGAAACACTGATTAATTGTAGAAATAGCTCTTTCTCATCTTGTGTAAAAAAACCAAATAAGACCTGGGAATTTTCAGTGATATGCAAATAAGTATGTAATAAACCTTTCTCTTTTCCAGAGATAGATTCATATGTGTTTAAACTAATGTTGACTTCATACCCCACACCATTCACATCTACTATCAATTTAGCAGGGGTCAATTGAACAAAGTTACCTTGTAAAAATGCGATCATAATTGCTCCAAAAATAACACTTAAGCAATGAAAAATGGGTATTTGGGGCAATTCTTGGCCATTTTTTAAGATATTTGTAGCCCAATCAAACTAATTGTTATATGTCCCAAAAGCTGAAAGCAGCAATTACCTCTGTTGGAGGTTATGTTCCAGAGACCAAATTGACCAATTTTGACCTAGAAAAGTTGGTAGATACCAATGACGAATGGATAAGAAGCCGAACAGGCATTTCTGAACGTAGAATTTTAAGTGAGCCAGGAAAAGCAAGTTCTGATATGGCTGTAAAGGCAATAGAAGAAATATTGAGAAAAAAGAACCTGGATCCTTTAGACATAGATTGTATTATTTGTGCAACTGTTACACCTGATATGGTATTTCCTGCAACAGCAAATATTATAGGCGATAAAATTGGTGCAAAAAATGCTTTTGGTTTTGACCTTGGCGCGGCATGTAGCGGTTTCCTATTTGCCTTAACTACTGGAGCAAGCTTTGTAGAAGCTGGAAGGTATAAAAAAGTAATTGTCGTAGGGGTAGATAAAATGAGTTCCATCATAGATTATACAGATAGAGCAACATGTATCATTTTCGGAGATGGTGCTGGTGCTGTTTTATTAGAGCCTAGTGCAAATGAAGATGGATTCCAAGATTCTATATTGAAAAGCGATGGAAGTGGCAGAGAATACTTGCATCTAAAAGCAGGCGGAAGTTTAAAACCTGCGTCTGTTGAAACCGTGATGGCTAGAGAGCATTATGCATTTCAAGATGGACAACCCGTATTTAAATTTGCCGTAAAGGGAATGGCCGATGTGACGGCAGAATTACTAGAAAAACACAATTTAACCGGAGATGATATTACTTGGTTGGTACCGCACCAAGCCAATTTAAGAATCATTGACGCAACTGCGAATCGTGCAGGCATCCCTACAGAAAAAGTAATGATCAATATTCAAAAATATGGCAATACAACAGCAGCCACCATCCCACTTTGTTTATGGGAATGGGAATCACAACTAAAAAAAGGAGACAATTTAATATTGGCAGCCTTTGGCGGTGGTTTCACTTGGGGTGCAGCATGGGTTAAATGGGCTTACTAATTCTGCGGGATAGATTGTATATTTAAAATAATTTATTGAAATCGTTTCATGTTTAAATCCAAATTATGAGTCAAAAGAAATTTAAAGGAATCAGTACTGTAACCTTACATACTGCTGGGCATGAGAATGATAATTTTTCTCATACCACTCCTATTTACGCTACATCCACATTTACATTTGGCTCTGCAGAAGAAGGCATGGAAAGATTTAAAGGAGATGACAAAACGAAATTATATACAAGATGGGGTAACCCCACTTTTACTGCAGCAGAGGAAACAATTGCGGCATTAGAGGCTCATGGTCTTAGCAATGATAAAGGTGCACCATTAGAACTTAAAGCATTATTGCATTCAAGTGGACAAGCCGCAATGACTACTTTGTTTTTTAGTAATCTAAGCGCAGGTGACACCTTGATTTCGCATTACTCTTTATACGGCGGCTCTCAAGAATTAATGCAAAAAGTGCTTGTAGAAGCTGGCGTTAAAATTGTTTTAATAGACATCCATAATGAGCAGCTTTTATTAGATACCATTAAAGCCAATCCTACAACTAAACTGATTCATTTAGAAACACCTGCAAACCCAACACTTCAATGTGTAGATATTAAATCTATTTGTAGTATTGCAAAAGCACATGGCATAAAAGTTTCTGTTGATAATACTGTTGCTACACCCTATTTGCAACAACCATTTGCGCTTGGTGCAGACTTTGTATTTCATTCTGCGACAAAATTTTTAAATGGTCACGGAAGTGCTTTACATGGCGTATTGCTTGGGAAGGATATGGAATTCATGCGCACAAAAGCTTGGAAATGGCATGTTTTAATGGGCGGTAACAGTAATGCATTTGACGCCTACCTATTGATACAAGGTATGAAGACCTTGGAAGTAAGAATGGAAAGACATTGTAGCAACACAGAGAAAGTAGCTAACTTCTTAGCGGCTCATCCAGCAATTGGACATGTGAATTATACAGGCCTTAGTTCCCATCCACATCACGAAATAGCAAAAAAACAAATGAAGCAACATGCTCCATTGATCAGCTTCGAACTTAAAGGTGGCATTGAAGCTGGAAAAAAATTCATCAATGCAGTTGAAGTATGTACTCGTGCGGTTTCACTTGGCACAGTGGATACATTAGTATCACATCCTGCAAGTATGACACATATGTCGATTCCGAAAGAAGAACGAATGAAATATGGTATTACGGATGGCTTAATAAGAATGAGTGTGGGTATCGAAAATATCGAAGACCTTGAAGCGGATTTAGCGCAGGCATTGGCTAAAGCGTCTTTATAATTTAAATATTTCTTTTTTTCAATTACATAATTTACATCTAAGTATTAAAATATGATTATAACGTTTTAAACCCTTTCTATGGAAATAAAAATTCGCAAAGCTGTTCGTGAAGATTGTGTTCGCATGATGGAATTAATCCAAGAACTAGCTATTTACGAAAAAGCACCAGACGAAGTCACTGTTTCTTTGGCGCACTTTGAAGAAAGTGGTTTTGGCGCAAATCCAGTATGGTGGGCATTTGTAGCCGAAGTGGAAGGTGTGGTTGTTGGCATGGCATTGTATTATGTTCGATATTCAACGTGGAAAGGTCAAAGAATGTACCTAGAAGATATTTTAGTCACTGAAGCTATGCGAGGTCAAAAAATTGGTAGTCATTTATTTGATGCACTCATCATTGAAGCAAAAGAAAAAGGGTTCAATGGCATTAACTGGCAGGTATTAGACTGGAATGAACCTGCAATTAATTTCTACAAAAAATACAATGCTAATTTTGACCCTGAATGGGTAAACTGTTCGATTATTTTTTAGTTGCTTAAAGACAAACTCATTTTACTAGTCGAAAATGGTCCTAAATAGGGTATTCTTTTTTCTTCCAAAGGAAGTAGATAAAGAAAGCTCATAACTATTCGTTCTGATATTTGATGCTGTTTTATTCGCATTGAAAATATCATAACTCACTCCGAAAATAAATTTATTAGATAAAAGTGAAACAGTGGGTACAAAAGCTTCATTTTCTCTGTAATAAAAACCAAAATACATTCGTTTTATTTCGTCCTCATCCCTACTCAAGGGAACACCTATCGAAGCACCCACATTGTATTGATTTTTTGTTTTTTGATACAAAAAATTACCATGCATTGCTATAGTAAAGGCATCAATAAATGGGATTTCCGCACTCGAGAATAAACGATATTTATTTTCAGGGGCAGAATTCAACAATGAAAAAGTAACATTGGGTTTTTCAATAAAAAAGGAAGAAAATCCAACTTGCACAAAAGCATACTCGTCATGTTGTGTATATAAAGCACTTGCATTTGCAGAAAACGCATTTGGGTTCGGTACTAAATTTTCTAAGCTAGCATTGCCCGTTAATTGTGCGGCATAGTCATACTGATCCTCAAATCTTAACTTTGATCTATTAAGAGAGGTTTCGTTAAAACTAGTACCTATTCCTAAGGATACATTTTTGTACAAATAATCATCAAGATAAATATGGTAGGCAAGATTTAAACTTAAGGTGTTGAATTGCATTACCCCATTCATTACTTGATCTGAAACTAGCTGCCCCCCTATACCTAAATAGTTTTTACTATTATCAGTTGAATTAAATCTTGTATCAAACCCTACAACCATGGTCTTATACAAATTTTGACCATCAATCATTTGCGTTTTGATATTGCTTTGCATTCTACTTCCATATAAACCATTCCCCACCGATGCAGAACTTAAAAATTGACTAGACATAAAAGGTTGAGATAAAACAACCCCTTGCGCCTTTGTTGTGAAGGAAGCAATTAAGCAATAAAATAATATGTATGATTTTTTACTAAACATATTACTTTATTAATAAGAAGCTACCTGACTTCCTTAAGGTTTCACTTTTCTTTGTAACATATTCAGCAGTCCAGTAATAAGCATCTGACTCCTGATCAATGCCATTCACACGTCCGTCCCAGCCGGCCGTTAATTGGGTCGTTTGAAAAACAATATTACCCTTTCGATTGAAAATTTTTAAAAAATTCAGACTAGCTATACCGCTATTATAAATAGATTTAATAACATCATTTAGTCCATCAGAATTAGGTGTAAATGCATTCGGTAAATCAAAAATGAAATTTGTAGTAATAGTAATATTATAGGTATCTGTAACAGAACAATTACTGGTTGGATCTTGTCTATACAAAGAATAAGAGATATCACTATACCCTCTAAACGTTGGATCTTTATCGTTGTAAAAATTAAGATTCATTTTTGGCGACCAATCATATACTGAATAACCCGAATCAACTTTTGTTTTTATGATAGTATTAAAATCATAAAATGCTTCTTGAAAGAAAATTTTAGGTTTTACAGGGTCATACACTTTGATTTTAAACGGAGTAGAATTTTCTGACACACAACCATAAGCATCTTTTACCTTATAATAAATTGTTGCTAACCCTCCTTTTCTTGCAAATAAAATTCCAGCAGTATTGGAAGTAACGCTAGCACTATCTGAATAAACTGTAAATTGAAAAGGTGCAAGTCCGACTGACACATTGCTTAATAAACTAATACTTGCTCCCTCACATACAATAATTGATCCTGTTAAAGGTTGAACAACAGGAAGCGGATTAACAACTTGATCTACAAAAGCCGTATTCTTACAACCATTTACGTCAGTCCCAATAACCGTGTAGCGATCTGAGGCTAGAATCTTAAAACGGGCATTATTTACGACTCCTTTATCCCATAAATAGCTAACTGCACCAGTGGCAGTAAGTGTAAGGCTATCAGCATAACAAATTGGATTGGCAGAACTTGTGATTGTAATAGTTGGTAAAGCAAATGTTGTAACCCTAATACTTGCTCTTGGGCTTTCACAAGTCGTTAAATCATTTACCTGACTGACATAATAATTTTGATTTCCAACAGTATTTGTCCTTGGTATAGTAGCTATTGCTGATGGGACTCCACCAGTCGCATTGGTCTCATACCATTTTAAAGTATGAGCTAATAATGGCTGTGCAAGTAAACTTGCTGGAACATCATTTTGGCAGTAGCTAATCGCATTTACGATTGGGCTTGGAGGCAATGGATTAATCACCACACTAACCGGCTTAATATCAAAGCAATTATAACTATCAGATGCCTTTACATAATAAGTTCCAGATGCAGGAATAGATGCAGGATTTGAAATTGGTATTGTTGCACTTATATCTCTCCAATAAGTATAAGAAATAGCAGAATTTGCTAGAACTATATTTGATGCATTGGTAATATCTTGTGTCAAAGGAAAACAAACAGGCAAAGGATTGTTTGTAGCAATTATAGGAATGGTATCTACAGTAGCTACCACCGCAACCCTATTCAAACTAGTACAATTATTATTGGTTGCATCTACGTAATAAGTAGTTGTTTTTGCAATAGTAGGAGTAGAATAGGTATTGCCAGATCTTAAAGAGGACCCACCTGTACTATTTGTATACCAATTCACAACTCCAGCTGTAGGTATAGCGCTTAATAAAATAGATCCGGGACCACAATTGAAATTATCATTTTTTGTACTTATTGTTGGGATTTCTTTAACTACCGCATTTACTTGTTTTCTAGTTATTGCATAACAACCAGCGGATGATAAAGCATCTGCATAATAAGAAGTACTAGTAGAAATGGATGCTATATTTAAATTATTTCCTGCACCAACTTCAACCCCGCCAGAACTTAAGTCATACCATTTTACAGTTCCAAAATCAGTTGTAGCTGTTAAAACAATCGCACCTGTCCCACATCTATCAACCGTTGATATTGGAACTGTAACTACAGGATGTGGATTTACCACCACTGTTTCACTAGCTGTATTCACACAGCCGTTTAAATCTGTTCCTGTAACTGTATATAACAATGTGGACGATGGAATAAATGAACCGCCATTAGAAATACCATTATCCCAGGTATAGGATTGTGCGCCTACTCCAGACAAGGTTACTGCATCACCTGCACAAACTGAATTGCTCGTTGCGGTAATGGATACAACTGGCAAAGGATTGACTGTAATATTTGCTAAAAAATTTGCTCCAGTACACCCATTATTTAAAACTGAAGTAACTGAATAATTTACTGTTTGTACATTTGGAGAAGTATTACTCAATAGTTGTCTAATAGTAGAAACTGCTGTACCCTGATTTGCTTCACCATTAATATTTGCATTAGGTAGGACTGTCCAAGTATAGGTTGTACCAGCTGGTACTATATCTGCACCATTAACAGGTGTTACATTGAAAAAATTTCCAGTACATATAGCATCCGTTTTATTAGCAATGACTGAAATTGGCTTTACAGTAACTGCAATATTAAAATTAGAAGCGCAGGATTCAAGTGTTGTAGCTGTTACATTATAATTTAAAATTTGATTTGTATTTTTTAAATTATTCAGGGTTTGATTGATTCTATCTAGTCCTGTTAGTTGATTTGCATATCCATTTATATCCGGATTATTCACAACATTCCAAGTATACATTGTACCTGCTGGTACAATATTCCCAACGTTTGTGGGCAAAACATTAAATGCATCACCACTGCATATTTCCGGCGTGTAGGCTGTAATATTTGGCGTAGCTTTTACATCTACTCTTAAAGTAAATTGAGGACCAGAACAACTTGCAGCAGATGGAGAGACAGTATAATAGATCGTTTGGGTAATACTTGTTGAATTAGTAAGTGTTTGACCAATATTCACTTGTGCTACATTCTGATTTGACTGACCCAATAAATTTCCATTGCTTCCTACAATCCAAGTATACAAAGTATTGGATGGCACTAAATTACCTCCAACCCCATCCAAAGGGCTCGCACTAAAAGGCGTCACGCTACAAACTGTTGCCACCATATTGGAAACATTCGGTTTAGGTTTCACAGTAATGCTTGCAGTAAAACTTGCAGCAGTGCAACTATTTTGTAAAACAGGCGTTACGATATATGTTTGAGTTTGAATTCCACTTGTTAAATTCGTAAGCGTTTGTGTGATATTTGTTTGACCTACATTCTGTGTACTTGCCCCTGTGATATTAGCATTTACAGCGGGCACCCAAGTATAAGTGGTATTAGATGGAATAATATCTGTCCCATCATTTGTAGGCGTCAATAAAAAAGCGGCTTCACTGCAAATAACCTGTGATTTATTATTCACTGTTGCAGTTGGTTTCACCTTAACTGTTAATTGAAAAACTGTTCCAACACAACCTGGCTGAGTTGTTGGTGTGATAGTATAGATCAATGACCTATCGATATTGGTTAAATTAGTTAAGACCTGTCCAATACTTGTTTGACCAATGTTTAAATCTGATTGTCCACTTATAAAACTACTACTTGAAACAGTCCATGTATATTTTGTACCTGCTGGTACATTGTCTGTGCCATCTGTCGGCGTTACTGAGAAACTTGAACCACTACATATAGAAGGTCCTGTAAGTGAAGTAATATTTGCAATCGCTGGTTTAGGATTTACATTGACAACAATCGTAAACGCAGACGCAGTACATCCGTTAGACAAAGTTGGTAAAACAGTATACGTTATTGATTGAGGCGCACTTGAAATATTAGTAAGTAATTGCCCAACTGTTCCTTGTAGGGCATTCATATTTGTTGCACCGGTGATATTACTGTTATTTGTAACGGTCCAAGTATAAGTAGTACTTGCTGGTACAATATCCGTAAAATTAATGGGTGTGCCATCAAATGTAGTTTCACTACAGATGGTTAAATTTTTATTCGCAATGGTTGCGCCTGGCTTAATTGTTACAGCTACAGTAAAACTAGCACCTTCACAACCCAAAGAACTAATTGGTGTAACAGTGTAAGTTAAATTTTGATTCGTATTAGATAGATTGGTGAGGGTTTGACTGATACTAGCTTGTGCATTTAAATTAGATTGACCAGTCACATTTGTGTTAGCTGATACCACCCAAGAATAAGTTGTTCCTATCGGTACTAGTTCACCTGATCCTGTAAGTGGTGTAACTGAAAATGCAGCTCCACTACAAATGTCAGTTGCAGTTTTATTGCTAATAAGTGGCCGAGGATTCACTTCAACTGTAATAGTAAAACTACTGCCCGTACATCCAGGAGATCGAGGAGTAACGGTATAAGTTAAAGTTTGAACCGATGCGGAAATATTCGTTAAGGTTGGAATAATTGAGGATTGTCCTGAATTCACATTTGACTGACCAGTAATATTGCTATTTACAGAAACGGTCCAAGTATAAGTGGTATTAACTGGAACTCTATCTCCTACATTATAAGAGATTGAGAATGGCAAGCCACTACAAATTGCAGGAGGGGTTTTATTTCCAATTTGCGGTGATGGATTGACTAAAACTGTTACAGTAAATGAAGTAGAAGCACAACCATTCGTTGAATTAGAAGTTGCAGTATACACAACTGTTTGAGGAACAATTGTATTGTTAATTAAAAATTGACCAACACTTGATTGTGGAGTTGCTTCATCAACATCTCCTGTAATATTTGGATTATCCACAACGGTCCAGGTATAAGTTGTTCCCGCCAAAACAATATCACCTCCTCCATTAGTTGGAGTAACTGCAAATGAATTATTACTACAAATTGTCGCTCCCTTTGGACCAATGACAGCTTGAGGCACCACTGTTACATCTATTTGAAAAGTTGTTGGGTCACATCCATTTGCAGTGGTTGAAGTTACAGTGTAAATTACATGTTGGTCTGTATTGGTTTGGTTTACTAAGGTTTGACCAATCGCCAATTGCCCAACAGTTTGATTTGATTGTCCAGTTACATTAGTGTTTGTTGCAACAGTCCATGTGTAAGCAGTTCCAGGTGGAACTATATCCCCACTCACACCATTGACCGGCTGAATATAAAAACTACCTCCACTGCATACTACTGGCGTTTTATTTCCAATAATTGGTGTTGGCGTAATGGTAATAGTTATGGTAAAACTTGGACCATCACATCCATCAGCAGACCTTGGTATTACAGTATAAACAACAGTTTGAATAGTGGTTGTATTGTTAATTAAAGTTTGGCTAATGGATGTCTGATTTGTCTGATTGGATTGCCCTGTCACATTTGTATTTGAAGCAACTGTCCAAGAATAAGTTGTTCCTGTTGGTATTTTATCTCCACTTCCAGAACTAAAACTAAATGCATTATTACTACAAATGGAATAACTTTTATTGTCAATATAGGGCCTAGGATTTACGGGCACATTCAAAGTAAAAGTTGTACCAGTACAATTTAAATTAGACTTTGGAGTAACATGATACACAACCGTTTGGAGAGTCGTTGTTGTATTTCGGAGTGTTTGTGCTAATCCAATGGAAGATTGCGGAGATGCAATATCACTTTCACCTGTCACATTTGGATTTAGATCCACCGTCCATGTATAAGTTGTACCAGTAGGAATAATGCCGTGAGTAATATCAACTGGGGTAAATGAAAGTGTTTGATCACTACAAATTACTGTTGAAGATAGAGTCCCGATTTGTGGTGTTGGATTCACGGTAACATCAACACTAAATGGATCGCCCAAGCAGTTATTTACTGTAATGGGCGTAACTGAATAACTTATTGATTGTGGAGTAATCGAAGTATTGGTCAATGTTTGACTAATAACACTTTGGGAAATTGATTGATCAGTTGCGCCATTCAAATTTGCATTTGGTGTAGCTATGGTCCAAGTATATTTTGTACCAGTAGGAATTATATTACCGCCACCATCAGAAGGTGTAACAGAAAAAGCAGTGCCACCACATGTTACTATTCCACTAATATTATTAACATAAGGTGTTGTATAATTAGTAACATCAAGTACTTGTGGCAATATGGTATATGTACTATTGGGATCAACTGCAGGATTTACAGTAGTATATCTTAATCTATATCTTGTTGTTTGGGAAATACTGAAATTAGAAATAACAGTTGAAAAATTGGGCGAAACACCTCCAATAGTTTTTCTAGATGGATCTAAATTCCAGGTAGTACCCAAATCTTCAGACACATCAACATAAAACCAGATCCTAGTATTCGAGGATACAGTAATTGAAAAGTTATCAGAAGTACACACCCTCCCAGTAGCTGGGCCTGTCATTGTAATTGTTTGCCCTACTGCTAAATGACTACTTAGAGTCTGCCCAAATAGAAAAATGAAAAAATATAATGCCTTCTTACCCAATTACAGAAAATTTTAGAGGCCTCTCGGATTCACTCCAAAAGGCCTCTAAAATTACTACAATTAGTATAAAATCTATGTTAAATGACTAATAAACTAGCTATTGCACGCCATTTACAACTGCTTCTTTATGAACCTTTTGCACTAATCCTTGTAAAACCTTCCCTGGACCAACTTCTGTAAATTCTGTCGCTCCGTCAGCGACCATTGCTTGTACGGTTTGGGTCCATTTTACAGCACCTGTTAACTGTGCAATTAAATTTTCTTTGATTTGAGTAGGATCAGTCACAGCTTTAGCGACAACATTTTGATAAACAGGACAAATAGGGGTATTAAAAGTGGTTGCTTCAATTGCTGCTGCCAATTCGATTTTTGCTGGTTCCATTAATGGAGAATGGAATGCCCCTCCTACTGGTAAAACCAACGCTCTTTTTGCACCTGCTGCTTTCATTTGCTCGCAAGCAATTTCAATACCTTTTGTAGATCCGGAAATAACTAATTGACCTGGACAATTATAATTTGCAGGTACCACTACTTCTCCAGAATCTTTGGAAACAGTTGCACATATCTCTTCTACTTTTTCATCTGCTAAAGCCAATACTGCAGCCATAGTAGATGGTTGTAATTCACAAGCAGATTGCATTGCTTTTGCACGTATACTTACTAAACGTAGTGCATCTTCAAAACTTAAAGTTTTATTTGTAACCAATGCAGAGAATTCTCCTAATGAATGTCCTGCAACCATATCGGGGACTACAGCATCCATCGTTAAATAAGCTACAACAGAATGGATAAAAATAGCTGGTTGAGTAACATTGGTTTGCTTTAATTTTTCGTCTGTTCCTTCAAACATGATATCACTAATTCTGAAACCTACAATTTCATTGGCTTTTTCAAACAAAGCTTTTGCAGCTTCATTAGAATCGTATAAGTTTTTCCCCATTCCAGAAAACTGACTTCCTTGTCCTGGAAATACAAATGCATGTTTTGACATAGAATTTTTATTAATAGAATGTGAAATTACTTAAATAAAATTAAAAAAAATAGGGTAAGCTACATCCTGATGTTTACTTACCCTATTCAACAAATAAAATAGATGCCTATTTATTTTCTTTATTCACATGATTTTTCAAAAGTGATTGGATTGAAAATAATAATAAAATGGAAGCAATTGCTACGATTGACAAGAATGCCCCTCCAGCAAAAGTCAGAGATTTAACTCTATTTAATGCCTTCTCCATTGTTCTTAATGATTTCTTTTCTTCCGCGATTTCAACTTTTTCGTTATATAATTTTAAATATCTTTTAAAAGATTTATACAAATCATTTTTATCATAATACCCAATATCTTCATTAAATCCTTTAACTGCATTTGATAAATCATCTATGCCTAAATTTGAATCAAAAACTAATTTAGCGATATCGAAGTATTTAGCAGATGGGTATGTCTTATCCTTTAATGCAGCATGTTCTTTGATAGTAGAAATTGCAATTTCAATTTGCTGATCTGTTACACTATTTGTTACAACATAACTAATATACTGCCAAGCATCATATTGTTCATCTTTGTCTTTGATTATTTTATCTGATAATAATATTGCTTTTCTTAAATCAAATGCGGCTTCAAGTTTACTCAAACTAGCAGAAGGAAGTTCATTAATTCCATAGGCAAAATTAAAAAAGCCCTCTTTTACTAAATAAGTAGACTCTGTTTTTTTATTAAGGAAATGTAACATCTTAATAAACTCTACTTTTTCACAAATCATAGTAGAGTCATACCCTCTCTTATTGAAAATGTCTTCTAAAACATTGGGTATTGCATATGGATTTTTATTAAACCCTCTTTTCAGAATCATTACATAATCTCCATACTCATCTTGAATATAGTTACCATATTCATCTCTAGCATAATCATTATATGGCTCGGTCGAATCTCCTAATTTCGTCCATTCACTATTTGGGAGATCTTTTTTTAAAGTGTCAACCCAATTGTTGTATTCTTCTTGAGGGCAAGTGGTTGGAGTAGTTACAACTGAAGTTGTCGTGTCTACTTTATTTTCAATCACTTCAGACTTGCTAACATTTACAGAATCTCTACTTGTTGGAGTAGCATTCAGTAAGAAATACAAAATACTTAATGCCAAAACAACAAGTCCAATCAAGGATAGAACCTGCCAAGATCTTCGGCCAATTGGAAAAACAAATCGCTCTTCCATGTTGTTGAAAAATTTTTTCATGGTATATAATTTTTATTAAATATAATAAATTTTTAATAAATAAAGCTCATGCATAAAAAAATGGTGGAGTTAAGCTCCACCATTCACTAACAAACTAACCCAAACCATGAACCAATGAGATTAGACGTTGATGTCTAAATATTTTAAAAACTCAGCCTTTGTTGCTTCTTCTTGAAATTTTCCACCATAAAAACCAGTGATCGTATTTGAACTATCGTCTTTCACACCTCTACTTGCTACACAAAGATGTTTTGCATCCATCATGATCGCAACATCCTGAGTTTGTAACACAGTTTGTAGAGCTTTACCAATTTGCATTGTTAAACGTTCTTGAACTTGTGGACGTTTTGAATAATATTCTACTAGTCTATTTAATTTACTAAGTCCAATCACTTTACCACTACTGATATAAGCGACATGTGCTTTACCAAAGAAGGGTACAAAATGGTGCTCACAGTTGGTATAAAAATTAATATTTTTTTCAACTAACATTTCATTGTACTGAAATTTGTTTTCAAACAATGTCATGCTTGGCATATTTGCAGGATTCAAACCTTGGAACAATTCTTTCACATACATTTTAGCCACTCTTAAAGGTGTTCCTCTCAAACTATCGTCAGATAAGTCCATGCCTAAGGTTTCCATAATGGCCCTAAAGTGAGGCTCAATAAGCGCGATCTTCTCTTCATCAGTTTTTTCAAATGCATCTGCACGCAATGGGGTATCTACTGAACTTGCTTTATGCTCATCTCCCATTTCTTCTATCAATAAATGGCTTAGCTCAATTTTTTCTTCACTAAGCGGGATAGTCAACAAAGTTTCTTTCTGTTTCATAAAGTCGAATTTTTAATGCCAATTGCTCAGCAATACGAGGTCTTAATAAATTATAAATCACAATTGCAATATTCTCTGCAGAAGGATTTAAATTATTAAACAACTCGGTGTCTAGGTTTAAGTTTTTGTGATCGAATCTGGAGATAACTTCTTCTGCTACAATTTTGCTTAAGTCTTTGGTGTTTATTACGAATCCAGTAATTGGATCCGGCACACCAACAACTTTGACAACTAAATCATAGTTATGTCCATGAAAATTAGGATTACTACATGCACCAAAAACACGCTTGTTCTCTTCGTCTGTCCAATCTGCACAATACAATTTGTGTGCGGCATTAAAATGCTCTTTTCTATATACCGCCACTTGATGTTCCATAGGTTCCTAATTAAGAGGATAAAGTTACAATATATAGAACAAGGAAACAGCTATATTGTTTAACTTATGTCATAATTAATTAAACAAAATGGGATGAATGGCAAATTTGTTCATCCAAGTAGGGGAATATTAGCCAAAATACTCCACATAAATACGTGGGGTCTCGTAAAGCTTAATGCAATGCAATTGCACTTCAGAAGGAATATGAGGTTGTAATTGCGCCCAAATAGCGATAGCTAAATTTTCGGTAGAGCATAATTTACCTTCCATAAAAGGCACATCTAAATTTAAGTTTTTATGATCGAGGGGATCAATTACATATTGCTTAATGATGGTGCTAAGTTTCTTTACATCAAACAAAAACCCAGTTTCTGGATTAGGCACCCCTTTTATCGTTACTAATAACTCATAGTTATGTCCATGCCAATTCTCATTTGCACAAACGCCAAACACTTCCTCATTCTTTTCCTTAGTCCAATTTGGATTAGCTAATTTATGGGCTGCGTTAAAATGTTCCACTCGAGTTAAGTACACCATCACCGTTTATTTTTGCAAAGATATAAATTTGATGGAACTTTACTCTATGAGAGTCATTATATCTGCAGCTACCAATGGGGAATGGATGCCCCTTTTTCAAAAAATCAACCCAAAATTTGTGACGCCCAACAAAAAATTCTCTGTTGGCTTCCATGAATCCGGCGTAGGTATGCTTGCTAGTAGTGTTTCTTTGATGAAAATGGTGGTGCAAGAAACACCCTCTTTAATTATACAAATGGGTGTTGCAGGAAGCCTAGACCCAAAAATCACGTTAGGTAAAGTTTTTGCAATCAAGGATGATTATGTGGGTGATATTGGTGTGACCGAAAATAAACAATGGAAAGATTTATTTGATCTAAAATTAGATGCACCAAATGATGCGCCTTTTGAAAAAAAATCTTTACCAAATCATTGGTTAAACCAATATAATGTATTGAAGTTGCCAACGAAAAAAGGGGTAACAGTGAACACTATCACGACAGATAAAAAAATAATTGAAAGATACCGTACCAAATTTAAAGCACAGATAGAATCCATGGAAGGTGCTGCTTTACATTATATTGGTAGAGATTTAAGTATCCCATTTATTCAAATTAGAGCTATTTCAAATTATGTAGGCGAAAGAAATAAAGCAAAATGGAAAATGCAGGAAGCTATTTATAATTTAAATGAAACTGTTTTGCAGTATTTAGAAGCTTTGTCTAATCAAGCGAAATAACAATTTACAGAAAGCTATGCCTACAATTGATCTTGGATTTTCACCCTGCCCCAACGACACTTTTATTTTTGATGCTTTAGTCAATCATAAAATTGATACAAAGGGCTATGAATTCAATTTACATCTTGAGGACGTGCAAACCCTTAACGAGTGGGCTTTACAAGGCAAACTTCCTTATTCAAAAATAAGTTACGGTGTTTGGCCAAATGTAAAAAAACAATACCAACTTTTAGAGAGTGGCGGTGCATTAGGGAAAGGCGTTGGTCCATTATTAATTTACAAAGGAGCAAAACCGAACGCAAGTATAATGCGTGTTGCAATTCCAGGAATGAATACCACCGCACATTTATTATTTAGTCTTGCCTTTCCTGAAGTAACAAACAAAGAATTTTTAGTTTTCAATGAAATTGAGGAGGCCGTGCTTTCAGGTAAAGTGGATGCTGGTGTAATCATTCATGAAAATCGTTTTACCTATGCAGATAAAGGTTTATCTATGTGGATGGACCTAGGCAATTATTTCGAAACCAGTTTCAATGCCCCTATACCTTTAGGAGGCATCATTGCAAAAAATGACCGCCCAAAAGACGAGATACAATTATTAGATAAATTAATTCAAGAAAGTGTTGAATACGCTTTTAAAAATAGTTATGATCAATTACCTGAATTTGTAAAATGTCATTCTCAAGAAATGTCAGAGCAAGTAATGCGTCAACATATCGATTTGTATGTAAATGACTTTAGTATACAAATGGGTGAAACAGGTAAAAATGCCATTGTTAAATTAGAGGAAGTGTATAATAAATTGGTGAATAGCTAGTCAATTAAAGCTGCCCCCCCTACAGGTAATTAAGGTTTTAACGCTTTGGCATAAGCTGCTAGCACCCTTACCCTTGCCTCTTCATGCACCACAATTGGTTTCGGGTAAGATAAACTGTCTAATTCTGGTACCCATTTACGGATATACTGTAATTGCTTATCAAACTTTTCGGTCTGTAGTCTTGGATTGAAAACCCTAAAATAAGGGGCTGCATCACATCCACTTCCACTAGCCCACTGCCATCCTCCATTATTTGCAGCAAAATCAAAGTCTAATAATTTTTGAGCAAAATAAGCTTCCCCCCAACGCCAGTCTATTAATAAGTGTTTTGTCAAAAAACTAGCCACGATCATCCTTACTCTGTTATGCATGAAACCTGTTGCATTCAATTCTCGCATTCCGGCATCCACGATTGGGTAACCCGTTTGCCCCTTACACCAGGCTTCAAACTCTTTTTCATTATTGCGCCATTCTATCAAATCGTATTGAGCCCTAAATGATTTGCCCTCGGCTACATGTGGGAAATGCCATAATATCATTTGGTAAAAATCACGCCAGATTAACTCATTTAAATAGGTCGTATTCAAAGAGGCTGTTTCCAACGCCAGCTGCCTAATCGAAATGGTCCCAAACCTAAGGTGCAAACCCATATGGGAAGTACCCCCTTCAATAGCAGGAAAATCTCTTTGGGTCGTATAATTCTTAACTGTGGCTTCCTTCCATTTTTTCGCAGGCACTTCTAAATCCGTGGGTTCAAATCCCATGTCTTTTAAACTAGGAATCGGCAAAGGCTTACTGTCTAAAAAGTACTCAACGCCTTTTTCCGAAGGGCTCATTTTAGGAGGATTGGCTTCCCATGCTGCTTTCCATTTTCTGGAATAGGGTGTGAACACAGTATAGGGTTTACCATCATCTTTGGTCACTTCTGCTTGTTCAAAAATGACTTGATCCTTATAAGAATGGAAATTTATTTGACTTTTAATTAATTGTGAACTAATGATTGTATCTCTTTGAATACCATATTGTTCGTAATCCTTATTTGTAAATACTGCTTTAATTTGATATTGCTTGTTCAAAGCTTCGAATGCAGCTTCCGGCGTTCCATAATGTACCCACAAAGATTTGCCTTTTGAATTTAATTCCGACTGCAATTCGGTGATTGTTCGATGAATAAAGTCCACCCTTCTGTCTGCCTTATCCTCCAATTTACCTAAGATCATTTGATCGAAAATGAAAATCGGAAGCACTTTCAAGCCCTCTTTTTGAGCCATCTTTAACGCATGGTAAAGGCCTGTATTATCTTTTAACCTGAGGTCTCTTCGGAACCAAAATAGTATAACGGATGGACTAGTCATATTTTTATAACATTTTGGGGCATAAATAGTTGCATGACAGCCTCAATTTATCAATTAATAATTAAATTCGAAGATGCAAATTAAAGCCTTGATAGATAGCCTAGAACAATGGGCACCACTTCATTACCAAGAATCTTATGACAATTCAGGTCTAATTGTCGGAGATCCGGGGGCAAATTGTACTGGCGTTTTATGTTCTTTAGATTGTACAGAAGCCGTAGTTGAAGAAGCAATTCAAAAAGGGTTCAACCTAATTGTAAGCCATCACCCCATCATTTTCAAAGGCATTAAACAGTTCAGTGGAGATCATTATGTAAATAGGACGGTCTTGAAAGCTATCCAAAACAATATCGCATTGTATGCTATTCATACCAATTTAGACAATGTGCTTCATGGGGTAAATAGCAGCTTAGCAGATAGATTACATCTTGAAAATAGAAAAATTTTAGCCCCTATTCCAGGACTTTTTGACTCCAATGGACAAGCAGTAGGAGCCGGCATAGTAGGTGAATTACCACTTGAAACTGAACCCGAAGCCTTTATTAAATGGGTGAAAGAAAAACTTCAATTGAACGTTATTAAATACACAAAAATATTAGATAAAAAATTGGTTACCATAGCTTTATGTGGTGGTAGTGGAAGTTTTTTATTAGATCTAATAAAGACTCAAAATATTGATTGTTTCATCACTAGTGACCTTAAATACCATGATTTTTTTGAGGCAGATGGAAAGTACCTTCTAATGGATATAGGTCATGGAGAAAGTGAACATTTTGTTCCTGCACTAATTGTTGACTATTTAAAGCGTAAATTCCTTACCTTTGCCGTCCTCGAATCTGAGGTGAAAACGCAACCTATAAGCTACTTAAAATAAAACATTCATATGGCATCAGTTAAAGACTTTTCAGTAGAAGAAAAATTAGTAAATCTTTATAAGCTTCAAACCGTAGATAGCAGCATCGACCAAATCGAAATTCTTCGTGGTGAATTGCCTATGGAAGTAAAGGACCTAGAAGATGAGGTTACTGGATTGGTGAACAGACAAACTAGAATCGAAGAAGAGATTAACGGTATCAGTGAATTCATTGAAAGCAAAAAAGCAGCTATCAAAGAAAGCGAAGAATTAATCGCTAAATACGAGAAGCAAAGTGAAAACGTAAAGAACAACCGTGAGTTCGAAGCAATCAACAAGGAATTAGAAATGCAAGGTTTGGAAATCAAACTTTCTGAAAAACATATCCGTGATGCAAACGAAGAGTTGGCTGAAAAGATCAAGCAATTGGATGCAGCTAAGAAAACAATCGCTGTTAAAGATGGTGTATTAAGCCATAAGAAAAGCGAATTAGAAAAGATCATCGCTGATACTGAAATTGAAGAGAAAGAATTGAGATCAAAAAGCGAAGAAGCAAGAGCTCATATTGACGAGCGTTTATTGTATAGTTACGACCGTATCAGAAACTCTTACCGCAATGGCTTAGCTGTTGTAACTGTTGAGCGTGATGCTTGTGGTGGTTGCTTTAACTCTATTCCTCCTCAACGTCAAAGTGAGATCCGCTTACACAAGAAGATCATTGTTTGCGAAAACTGTGGTAGAATCTTGGTAGAAGGTGAATTAGCTGGTAAAGAAGCTTAATCACATTTAAGTTTAAAATATTCCCAGAAAGGGTAGCCAATCGGCTACCCTTTCTTAATTTTACACCATGAGAAAATGTTTTGTGTTTGCAGGTATACTATTTCTTTCAATCCAGTCTTTTGGGCAATACCAATATGCATGGACTCCAAGGACACAAAAGATTTATGAATCTATCACAAGCTTGCGTATTCCAGAGGCAAGGGCTTTAATCAATCAAGATAAAAGAACGAATAGTCCCAACCTTATCTATCCCCTACTCGAAAGCTATGCAGATTTTTATCAACTATTCTTAAATGAAAATAGCGCCGAATACAGCCTTATCTACCCAAGCTTTGAACAAAGGATAAAACTATTGGAAGGTGGTCCAAAACAATCTCCTTATCATCTTTATAGCCTTGCAATAGCCCATCTTCATAAATCACTCATTGCAATACGCTTTAATAAGAACTTTGAGGCGGCACTTGATTTTAGAAAAGCCTTCTTGCTTTTTAAAGAGAATAAAAAAATCTACCCCAATTTCATTCCCAATGATGTATACCTTGGTTTAATGACCACCGTGATTGGCACCATTCCAAAAGGTTATCAATGGATGGCCAATATCCTTGGAATGACAGGCAAAATTGCGGACGGAAATGCACTCGTATTGAGTTATATCAATAGCAAAGACCCCTTGTCCATTCAATGTCGCAATGAGGCTCTTTTTGTCTACCCTTATCTAATCATGAACTTTGAAGGAAATAAGAAAAAAGCTTTTGAATTTATTGAGAAAACAAATTACGATTATACCAATAATCACCTACACGCATACATGGCGACCAACTTGTATTTAAATAACCAACAATCAAAAAGAGCATTAGAAATTGCTTCAGGGATTAATCCTTCAAATATGTATTTAGAGCTGCCATTTTGGGATCTAGAAAAAGGATACGCTAATTTGAACGATTTGAAATTGGATGCCGCAAAATCAGCTTTACAAAATTTCATTGCGCATTTTAAGGGCAAGTTTTATGTGAAAGATGCTTACGAAAAATTAAGCTGGATTGCATTTATACAAGGAGATCAATCTAGGGCAAATGCTTACCGAAACAAAGTGCTTTCTCAAGGCAACGATATTACAGATGCGGATAAGCAAGCCTTACAAAATGCTAAAAAAGGAACATGGCCACATCCAATTTTACTTAGGGCTAGGCTATTGAGTGATGGTGGCTACCAAAATCAAGCATTGAATGTATTAGCAGGTAAAACGAGTAAGGATTTTGAGAAAGATGCGGATAAAACAGAATTTGCTTACCGACTTGGCCGTATCTATGATTTAGCTGGTCAACCTGACCAGGCTATTCAATTTTATAAATCGGCCATTGAAAAAGGGACAAACCAACCTGAATATTTTGCTGCAAGAGCTGCGCTTCAAATTGGTTTAATTTATGAACAAAAGGGGAATCCCTCTATGGCAATTAGCTTTTTTAACACCTGCCTAGAAATGAAAAACCACGCCTTTAAAAATTCCTTAGACCAAAAAGCAAAAACAGGTATTCAGCGTTGTTTGAGGAAATAAAATTGGGTGTATATTGCATTCATTCATGTTGACACAATTAGACATACAAAACTATATTTTAATCGACGAGCTTCAGATTAATTTATCTAGCCAACTCTCTGTGATAACCGGAGAAACAGGTGCGGGTAAGAGTATTATTATGGGTGCTTTAGGATTGATTTTAGGGGATCGAGCAGATAGTACTGTTTGCAGAAATCCAGAAAAAAAATGTGTCATAGAAGGGACTTTCATCCTTGGGAATAAAAACAATTATGCTTCATTCTTTGAAGCGAATGATTTGGACCTTGCGGATGAACTAATAATTAGAAGAGAGATTAATGCTCAGGGTAAGTCTAGGGCTTTCATTAATGACACACCAATCAATTTAGCAGAATTGAGACAACTCACTTCTCAATTGGTGGACCTGCATCAACAATTCGATACCCTTACATTGGGAGATATGGAATTTCAGAGAACTGTATTAGATGCACTCGCAAATGTTCAAAAAGACCTTGAAGCCTATCAAAAAGAATTCCTTCAGTGGAAAGCTGATAGCAAACATTTAACCGAATTGATTGAGCAAAAAGAAAATTTTGATCAGACCGTTGCTTATAAATCGCATTTATTAGAAGAGCTTACAATATTAGACTTACAAGAGAACGAATTAGAACAATTGGAGATTGATTTGAAATTCATGGAAAATGCAGCTGAGATAAAAGCGCAACTCTCTCAAAGCATCCATGTATTAGATGAATCTGATCAGCCGATTGTTCAGCAAATAAAACAGATTGCAAATAATTTAGAGAGCATTGCAAAATTTCAGCAAGATTTTGAGCCACTTTTAGAAAGATTAAAAGCTGCTCAAATAGAACTTGGAGATATTGCTAGTGAACTAAATACCTGGCAGGATAAAATAGATTTTGATGCTGCAAAGATTGCAAGTATACAGGAACGTTTATCTCAGGGTTACCATTTGCAAAAAAAGCATAAAGTACAATCCACAGCTGCCCTATTAGAAATCCAACAAGGACTTTCTAAAGACCTTGAAGCCGTATTGCATATTGACGAAGCCATTGAAACTTATACAAAAAAGGTAGCTGGAGCAGAAAAAGCAATTTCCGCTTTAGCAAATGATTTAAGTGAAAAAAGAAAAAAACAAGCAGCCCCTTTTACCAAACAAGTAAACACATTATTGAAACAAGTGGGCATGCCGAATGCACAATTAAAAGTGCAAATAGATACTGTGCCATTTAATCAATTTGGTATCGACAAAATAGATTTCCTTTTTGATGCGAATAATACGCAAAAATTTGAGCTTGTAAAAAAAGTAGCTAGTGGTGGTGAACTAAGTAGATTGATGTTATGTATTAAATCCTTAGTAGGAAAATCAATTGATTTGCCTACCATGATATTTGATGAAATTGACTCAGGTATTTCTGGCGAACCTGCAAAACAGGTTGGATTATTATTACAAGAATTAGGACAAGCACGTCAGGTGCTTTGCATCACCCATCAACCTCAAATTGCTGCTAAAGGCCAAGCTCATTTATACGTTTACAAAGCACAAGAAGGTACTACTACCCATACTCATTTGCGTACATTAGCAGCAGATGAACGTGTGATTCATATCGCCCGTATGATTGGCGGAGATCCTCCATCGAAAGCTGCAATGGAGCATGCCCAAGAATTACTTGCCTAAGTCATATTAAGCCGTTTGAAAGGCTATTTTATTGGGTATTATTATTATTTTTACAAGAATTAAATAAACCCATAAGATGGCATACAATTTATTAAAAGGTAAGAGAGGAATTATTACTGGCGCTTTAGATAGCAATTCAATTGCTTGGAAAGTAGCTGAGCAAGCACATGCAGAAGGTGCTACATTCGTTTTAACAAATGCCCCTATTGCAATGCGTATGGGTGAGATCAATGCATTAGCAGAAAAAACAAATTCTAAGATTGTCCCTGCTGACGCAACCAATGTAGAAGAGTTGACGAACTTATTTACACAATCTCAAGAAATATTGGGTGGCAAAATCGACTTCGTATTACATTCTATTGGCATGAGTGTCAATATTAGAAAAAATATCCCTTATCCATCTTTGAACTACGATTACTATGCAAAAGGCGTAGATGTTTCTGCAATGTCTTTACATAAAATGTTAAGTGTTGCTTATAATATGGATGCCTTGAATGAACACGCAAGCGTTGTTGCATTAACTTATGCTGCAGCTCAAAGAACCTATCCTTTCTATACAGATATGGCAGATATCAAAGCATTATTGGAATCTATTGCGCGTAGTTTTGGCTACCATTATGGTTTAAAGAATAAAGTTCGTGTAAACACCGTATCTCAGTCTCCTACTAAAACAACTGCAGGAACAGGCATTAAAGGCTTTGGTGATTTCTACGATTACGCAGATGCTATTGCACCATTAGGAAACGCAAGTGCAGAAGATTGCGCCAACTACTGTATCACTTTATTCTCTGATTTAACAAAGATGGTGACGATGCAAAACTTATTCCATGATGGTGGTTACTCTACAACTGGTGTAAGTGATTTAGTAATGCAAAAAGCAGGTATCACAGAAGGATAAATTCAAAGTTTAAAACAATCTTTGATCATATTAAAATTATGAGCGATAAACAAATCAATCCAAAATTAGTAGAAGCCATTGGCTACCTTGGTTCTTTTTTGAGCTGTGTTACTTTTATACCTCAAGTTTATTTAACCTGGGAATCAAAGAATGTAGAAAGCTTAAGCCTTCTAATGATCTTGATTGTTAATTTTAGTTGTATTGTTTGGCTGACTTATGCCTATTTAATTAAAAGCAAACCAGTGCTTGTTGCCAATACCATTGTATTGACATTGAGTTTAATGTTGCTTTATTTTAAATTGACTTTCTAAAAGAAAATTTAGAGCATAAAATAAATAGAGGATTAATATCTCAAGAACTATTTTACCCGATTTAAATAAAAATAGACCTCATAAAAAAAGAGCTAACACAAAGTGTAGCTCTTTTTTATTGCTTCATCATTAGAGACTAATTTTTTGTGGACTTAGCTTTTCAAGCAGTCCACAAAAAATTAGTACTCGTCTTCGTTAAACATAAAATCTTCTTGGCTTGGATAATCCGGCCAAATGTCTTCGATACTTTCATATACTTCGCCCTCGTCTTCCAACTCTTGTAAATTCTCAACTACTTCTATAGGGGCACCGCTCCTGATGGAGTAGTCAATCAATTCATCTTTAGTTGCTGGCCAAGGCGCTTCTTCTAAATAGCTGGCTAATTCTAATGTCCAAAACATAAGGTTCTTTTTTGCAAAAGTAGCCGTATATATGATATGACCAAATCTGATTTTTCTACAACCTATAAACATTTTATTAATTTTTGGCAAAATTGACCGGGTAATCGTAGGTTTGTAGCATGGATATGGAGCCAAAACTACTTGTAGCAAAGGATATATGGAAGCAATATGGGACAGTGCCTGTTCTTAAGGGCGTATCCATGGAATTATCTAGAGGCGAGCTAGTTTCTATCGTTGGGCCATCTGGTGCCGGCAAATCAACCCTCTTATACATAGTAAGTAGTCTAGAAAAAGCGGACAAAGGGCAGATTTTGTTTGACAACCAATCCATTGATCAAATGGACAATCAAGCATTGGCACAATTCAGAAATACCAAAATTGGTTTTGTATTTCAGTTTCATCATTTATTGCCAGAGTTTACCTCAATTGAAAACGTATCAATTCCAGGTTGGATCGGTCAACAAAATAAAAATATAGTGGCAAAAAGAGCCATTGAGCTCTTGGACTTCTTAGGACTAGCAGACAAAAAAGATAAAAAGCCACATCAATTATCTGGGGGTGAACAACAAAGAGTCGCTGTTGCAAGGGCATTAATCAATAATCCAGCACTCATTTTTGCGGACGAACCTACTGGAAATCTAGATAGTGAAAACGCACATGCAATGCATGCCTTATTTCTTCAATTGAAAAAGGAAATGAACCAAAGCTTTTTAATCGTAACCCACAACGAAGCATTGGCAAAATTGAGTGACAGAACCCTTACAATGAAGGACGGACACTTTATTTAGTTGAACTAGATACGAGGCTTCCAAGGGATGTCTTCTACCCCATTCAAATGACCTATATACCTGGCTAAAGTGAATAAATAATCACTTAATCTATTTAAATATTTGATCACTAAAGTCTCTACGAATAAATCTTCCTCTTGCATATTAACACAAATACGCTCTGCTCTTCTGCAAATACATCGAGCGATATGCGCAGTTGAAATTGCTTGATGTCCACCAGGAATAATAAAAGATTTCATTGGAGCAAGTACTTCGTTCATCTTGTCCATCGCCAATTCTAGTCCTGTAATATCTTCTTCTTTTAAGTCCGGAATTTTTAATGCTGATTCTTTCTCAGGATCACAAGCCAAACTTGATCCAACAGTAAATAACCTATCCTGAATTTCTTTTAAATCTGTTTTGATTTTTGTATCCTCCACTAAATCACTCAATAATCCAATAAATGAATTCAACTCATCCACTGTACCATAAGATTCAATACGAATGTGACTTTTAGGCACTCTTGTCCCTCCAATTAATGAAGTTTTTCCCTGATCACCTGCCTTTGTATAGATTTTCATACCATTATAACAAAACTAAACTGAGTTAGTTCAGCAATTATTAAATTAAATATGTTTTTGATTCAATGTATCGGTCTCCACATTACCATCTCTCAAACGTACCACACGGTGCGCATACATTGCAATATCTTCTTCATGGGTAACCAGAATAACGGTGTTACCTGCAGCATGAATCTTACCAAATAACTCCATTACTTCTACAGATGTTTTTGAATCCAAATTACCCGTAGGTTCATCTGCCAATAAAATAGATGGATTGTTGACCAAAGCACGCGCGATAGCAACACGTTGAATTTGTCCTCCACTCAATTCATTTGATTTATGATGACTTCTTTCTGCAAGACCTACTTTTTCCAATGCGACCAATGCTCTTTCCAATCTTTCTTTTTTAGGAATACCAGCGTATACCAATGGCAATGCCACATTCTCAGCTGCAGTTAATCTTGGCAATAAATTGAACTGTTGGAAAACGAATCCAATCTCAATATTTCTAATACCTGCTAATTCATCATCAGGCATCGCACTTACATCATGACCATTTAAATTATAAGTTCCCCCAGTTGGAGAATCTAGACAACCTAAAATATTCATTAAAGTACTCTTACCACTACCTGATGGACCCATCAAAGCGACATATTCATTTCTATTGATATCGAGGTTAATTCCTTTCAAAACAGGGATGGCTTGGTTGGCCATAAAATAACTCTTCTGAATATTTCTTAGTTCAATAACTGCTGACATAATATTTTTATTTACGAATGACTTTTGGTACTTTAAAATAAGGAGCTGCTGCTTCTGGTGCATTTGAGAGCGCCTCTTGATTGGTGATAGATCCTTTTACTTGGTCTTGTCTTAAAACATTGTATGCTTGTCCCATATGCATTAATGGTTTAATTCCAGTTGTATCTAAAGCATTTAATTGCTCCACAAATCCAACCAAATCTTGCATATCCTGCACTAATTTGTGCATTTTTTCTGGCGCCACATTTAACCTAGATAGGTGCGCTAAATGGTTTACTAAAGTAGTGTCAACTTGCATAGTACAAATGTAATCTAAAGCTTGGAACCCTCCTCCTGGTTTTGTTAAAAGGTTTAAACAGGCAACCAAAGGCGTTTTTGACCTTTTTTTGGTTAAAATCAAAACATTTTTTTGAAAATAGTTGCATAACTAACTAATTTTACGAAAAGCTATATTTATGCAACCAACAATTAAGCAGGTCGTAATCCTTGGAAGTGGTGTGATGGGGTCTAGAATTGCATGTCATTTTGCTGGAATTGGTGTGCAAGTTTTATTGTTAGATCGTTTACAACCTGGTACAGAAGAAAGTACAAATAATAAAGAGCGTAATAAATTGGTGAACGATGCATTGCAAGCAGCAATTAAGTCTAACCCATCTCCTATTTATACAACTGCTGTTACTAAAAATATTAAAACAGGAAATTTCACAGACGATATGTCCAAAATTGCAAATGCAGATTGGATCATTGAAGTTGTTGTAGAAAGATTAGATATCAAAAAAAGTATTTACAATCAAGTTGAACAGTTCCGCAAACCAGGTACACTAGTAAGCTCGAATACTTCAGGTATACCAATCCATTTAATGGCAGAGGGACGTTCAGAAGATTTTCAAAAACATTTTTGTGGTACCCATTTTTTTAATCCACCAAGGTATTTAAGATTATTAGAAATCATCCCTACTCCTAAAACAGACCAAGCGGTGATTGATTTTCATATGCATTATGGGGATGTGTTTTTAGGAAAGACGACAGTTTTATGTAAAGACACGCCTGCGTTCATCGCCAATAGAGTCGGCGTATTTAGCATGATGAGTGTTTTGCATATCATGGAAAAAATGGGATTGACAATTGACGAAGTAGAATCTTTGACTGGCCCAATTTTAGGCCGTCCAAAATCTGCTACATTCAGAACAGCAGATGTAGTGGGCATTGACACTTTAGTAAAAGTAGCAAATGGTGTGGCAGAGAATTGTCCAAATGACGAAGCAAAAGCGACCTTTAAACTACCTACATGGTTAGAGAAGATGGTGGAACAAAATTGGTTAGGCGACAAGACTGGTCAAGGATTTTTTAAGAAAGTAAAGACAGCAACGAGTAAAGAAATATTGACTTTAAATTTATCTACACTAGAATATGAGCCAAGAAAGAAAACAAAAATGGCTTCTATTGATGCAGCAAAAGCAGTAGATAATTTACCAGCAAGGCTAAAAGTATTATACAATTCAAAAGACAAAGCAGGTCAATTTATACAATCATTTCATCATGCGCTGTTCTCTTATATAAGTCATCGTATCCCTGAAATTAGTGATGAATTATACAGAATAGACGACGCCTTGAAAGCTGGATTTGGTTGGGAGATTGGTGCATTTGAATCTTGGAATGAATTAGGAATTGATGCTGTCATAAAGGATATGAAAGCTGCTAATATTGCAGTTGCACCATGGGTAGAAACAATGGTAGCAAAAGGCTTACACTTTTATACCACAAAAAATGGCAAACGTTATTATTATGATATTCCAAGCGCAGATTATAAAGTTGTGCCAGGAGCAGAATCCTTTATCATTCTTTCGGATTTTAAAGAGAAAACAATTTGGAAAAACAGTGCTTGTAACTTAGTGGATATAGGAGACGATGTTTTTGGATTTAATTGGAACACTAAAATGAATAGCATTGGGGGTGAAGTTTTAGAAGGACTAAACAAAGCCATACAATTATCTGAAGAAAAAAGTAAAGGCTTGGTGATTGCAAACGAAGGAAACTTGTTTAGTGCCGGTGCAAATGTGGGGATGATTTTCATGTTAGCAATTGAGCAAGATTATGAAGAATTAGACATGGCTATTCGTGCATTTCAAAATAGCATGATGCGTGTTCGTTATTCTTCTATTCCTGTAGTAACTGCGCCACATGGCTTATGCTTAGGAGGTGGGTGTGAAATGAATTTACATGCTGATGCAATTACTGCAGCTGCAGAAACATATATTGGACTAGTTGAATTAGGCATTGGTGTCATTCCTGGTGGGGGTGGAACAAAAGAATTAGTGCTTCGCGCATCTGACGAAATGCATTCAGAAGAACCAGAAACAATTACGCTAAAAAATAGATTCTTACAAATTGCAACAGCTAAAGTTGCTACTTCTGCGCATGAAGCGATGGAGATGGGTATCTTTAGAAAAGGGCAAGATCAAATTGTTTTAAATCAATCTAGACGAATTGCAAAAGCAAAAGAACAAGTACTTGAATTGTTTGATGCCGGCTATACTCAGCCAATACAACGCAATGATATTAAAGTAATGGGTAAAGCAGGACTAGGTGCATTGTATGCAGGAATCAATGGCATGTGGCGCGGTGGATATGCTACTGACCACGATGCTTTGGTTGCACGCAAATTAGCATATGTAATGTGTGGGGGCGATTTAAGCGAAGCAACAGTTGTGAATGAGCAATATTTACTGAACCTAGAACGTGAAGCTTTCTTAAGCCTTTGTGGTGAAAAGAAAACCTTAGAACGTATCCAATCAGTGATCACTTCTGGTAGTCCAATTCGAAATTAATAAATCATCTAGGGCTTCATCCATACTTGAATAGTCAAAAGTAAATCCTGCTGCAATCACTTTTGCTGCACTCACTTTTGCGCTTTTCAAAACTTCTACACTCATCTCCCCTAACATTATTTTTAGAATAAAAGAAGGGACTTTGAATGGGATAAAATATTTATGTATACGTTTGGCAATCGCTTTAGTTAATGTTTCATTATTAACTGGATCTGGCGCAACTGCATTATATACGCCTTCCATCCTTTCTTGTTCTATTGCAAACAACATTAACCTATTGAGGTCTTTCTGGTGTATCCAACTGACCATTTGTTTTCCATCCCCTAAAATTGCAGCCATACCCATTCTAGCGGGTTTTATAAATTCTGCAAGCGCGCCTCCCTTTTTATTCAATACAATACCAATACGTAAAGAAACTAATCTAATTCCCAATGCTTTAATTGGATGTGTACTTTCCTCCCATTTTAAACAAGTATCCCCCAGATAGCTTGTATCCACCTTATCAGTTTCTACAAAACCAGTTTGTAAACTTGTAACAGTATCAGGTCCATACCAACCTATTGCAGATGCCGAAACAACAGCTTTTACTTTATTTGGATGTGTTTTTAACGCATTAACTAATACGGCTGAAGAGTTTACACGGCTATCAAGAATAGCTTTTTTTCTTGCAGTAGTCCATCTTTTATCTGCAACACCCTCTCCGGCTAAATGTATAATAAAATCGGCGGTAGCGATTGCTGCTGGTTCAATCCAATTTTTATTGATATCCCATTGCGCATAAGAGAAATTAGTACGGCTAGATTGTTTTTTTTGCCTTGTTAAAACAATGACTTTATACCCTTTGTCTAACAATAAATTAGTTAAGGATTGTCCAACCATGCCTGTTCCTCCTGTAATAAGTATAGTTTGCATATATAAAGGTAAATAAAAAACCCTGCCTTTACAGGCAGGGTTACAACTAAATCAACTGTTCTATAAAAACGACTTTAATCTGGCTTTTTACCATCTAAGAAAGAATTGATGGTAGAGATTTGAGTTTGATTGTTCTCATCTTGTTCAACGGTATACTTACTATAATAGTTTTCTACCGAAGCCATGGTGTTACCAAATAAATCCAAATTTCTTCTAACATAAGCAGGAACTGCGTCAAATTCAGTACCAGGATCTGCTCCATTGTTAATATTGAAAGACAAATTTCTTAATTTTTGAATACGCTCAGCAACTTTTCTTCTTTGCTCTTCTGAGTTATCCATTGAGATATCAAAACTTGCATGTTGTGGTCTGCTTTGTTGGTCACCCAATGATTCTTCACGCATTACTAATTGCATTGTTGGCTCTTCTTCTACAGCCATTTCCACATTTCTAAATGAAGTTTCTACCTCTTCGATTACAGGAGATTCATTCACTGATTCTATTTCTTTCGGTGTTTCCTCCACTTCATCATTACTTGCATAAATATTAACCGGCTTATTCAAAACAAATTCAGCTGTGTAATTTGTTTCCTCAGGTACTTCCATATTTAATTCAAATACTTCGGCAGCTTCATTATTTTCGACTTCTGTTATAGGCAATTCCATTTCCACTTCTGCAACTGGTAATTCCTCCGCTCTAGGTAATTCATCTGCAAAATTTTCATTTAAATCAAAGTTCAATTCAAAAACATGAGCTGTTTCTTCTTCGATTGAATTACTTGATTCAACTTCAAAATTTTGCATTGTCTCTTCTTCAAAATCCGGTGCTGAAACATACACATTGCTCATTTCTGGCATCGTGTATTCCTGCATTGTAGGCGCTAATTCATCTATTTCGTCTAAATGAACTTGTTCTTCAATGATTTGTTCTACTACTAATTCAGCAACTGGTAATTCTTCTGTTACAATAGCTTCAGGCTCAGCTGTAGGTGCCGGAGCAATTGGTTCAATAGGAGCCGCTTGCTCTGATTGTAATGTCATTACAATCTTTTCTTCCACTGGCAATTCAACTTCTTTCTCAGCTTCTTTTTTAAACGGATCTTTATGTTCAAAACCAGTAGCAATTAAAGTAATCCCTAATTTATCGCCTAAAGATTCATCATAACCCATACCCATAATCACATCACTGTGTTCACCAGTACGAGCACGTAAAATAGTATTGATTGTTTCTAACTCATCCATACTACATTCGTAGTCTCCTTCTGCACTGTTGATATTTAATAAGATCCATTTTGCACCTTTGATGTCGTTGTCGTTTAACAAAGGAGAATTCAATGCTTCTTCAATCGCTCTCTCTGCTCTATTTTCTCCAGCAACTTCTGCCTTCCCTAAAATTGCTACTCCGCCATTTTTCATTACAGTACAAACATCCGCGAAGTCTACAATAATATGACCACGGCTATTAATGACATCGGTAATACATTTTGCAGCCGTCGCCAATACATTATCCGCTTTAGTAAAGGCTTCTTTCATTTTCAAATTACCATATTGCATGCGTAATTTATCATTAGAAATAACCAATAAGGTATCTACATAAGGCTTTAATTCATTGATGCCTTCTTCTGCTTGCTTTTGACGACGAGGTCCTTCAAAACCAAATGGAGTTGTCACAATACCTACTGTCAAAATACCTAAGTCCTTACAGATTTTTGCAATAATTGGGGCACCACCAGTACCTGTTCCACCTCCCATTCCTACAGTTATGAATGCCATTTTGGTATTCACCTCTAGTATTCTCTTTATCTCTTCTAAAGACTCTTCCGTCGCCATTTTACCTACAGAAGGATCTGCACCTGCACCCAATCCTTGGGTCAAATGTGGTCCTAATTGAATTTTATTTGGAACAAGGCTTTGTTCAATCGCCTTAGAATCTGTATTGCATATGATAAAATCAACCCCTTCAATATCTTGTTGGAACATGAAGTTTACGGCATTACTACCGCCACCACCAACACCAAGAACTTTGATGATGGATGATTTTTGCTTGGGTAAGTCAAATTGAATCATTCGAAATTGTTTTTATAGTTAGGTTAGGTTAGTTGTAATTGGTTCTAAATTACTTGATTTCAATCGATTATATTCTATAAGTTATAAACGATATGTGGGTAATTTTTATCCCAAAGGCTTGTCTTCATCTTCATTGAAAATCTCGATCAAATTGTTTTTGAAACGATCCCAGAATTTGCTCTTTCTTTTTTCAATTTGCTCCTCTGGAATAGTTGTTTCTGCCGGCTGATTGATCACTCTTTGATGTTTAACTTCTGCAAGATGAGCTGGATTTACAGTCAATGCCTTAGGCACTTCTACCTTTTTGTAGGTCTCTGTAAATACTTTATAGTTTTGCTCATAATCATTGTATCCTTTCAAGATCAAACCGATACATGTAGAATACATTGGTTTCTTTAATTCATCGATATGATTTGGCGCTAAATGCTCATTTGGCAAACCAATTCTTGCATTTAAACCAGTAATATATTCAGTCAACTGAATTAAGTGCTTTAATTGAGAACCCCCACCAGTTAAGATAACACCACCATTTAACATGCGGCTATCTAATCCAACTTGCTTTAAATGGTAGGTTACGAAATCAAGGATTTCACTCATTCTTGCTTGTATAATCGCAGCTAAATTCTTTACACTGATTTCTTTAGCAGGCATTCCTTTTAATCCAGGTATTGTTACATAAGCATTTGCCTTTGCTTCATCCGCTAATGCACTACCAAACTGCACTTTCATTGCTTCTGCCTGGCTTTTCAATACACCCAATCCCATTCTAATATCATTAGTGATATTTTCTCCTCCAAAAGGAATAACAGCAGTATGTTTTAAAATGCCATCATAGAAAACAGCAAGGTCACTTGTACCACCACCGATGTCTAAAATAGCCACACCTGCTTCCATATCGATATCGCTCATTACAGCACTAGCAGAAGCCAATGGTTGTAACACTAAATCCTTTGTGATTAATCCACTTCTTTCAACCGAACGATTGATGTTGCGGATGGCGTTTCTATCACCAGTAATAATGTGGAAATTGGCGCCAACTTTAACACCATTTACACCAACTGGATCTTTAATATTTTGATTATTATCAACATGGAATTCCTGAGGAATCACATCAATAATTTGATCACCAGCAGGGATAAATGTTTTTCTTTGATTATTAATCAATTGCTCAATTTCCCATGCTTGTATTTCATTTTCAGCATCTTGTCTAACTTGATCTCCTCTAGTTTGCAAGCTCTTTATATGGTGACCAGCGATACCTACGTATACTTCATGAATTTCTAAATCTGGATTGCTTAAATGGCAATTTTGTAAAGCTTGTTGAATCGCTTTTATCGTTTGATCAATATTTAATACTTGACCATGTTGAACACCATTGCTATTTGCACGACCAAATCCTAGTATTTCTAGTTTCCCAAATTCATTTTTTCTACCAGCAATCGCTGCAATTTTAGTTGTACCAATGTCAAGACCAACAATGATTGGAGAATCGTTTTGACTCATTTTTTATAGGTTTTAGTTGTTAGTTGTTTTTAGTTGGAGACTTCGACTTCTTAGGCATAATAGCCTTTGCAGTCTTATTCTTTTTATCTAACGAATTATTTTTAGGTTTATTGTTCAATTTTGACTTTGATTTGACTGCTTTTGATTGAACTTTTGACTTTGTTTTAGGAGCAGTCGATTTTACTTTTACATTTAAAGAAGGAGGTGTTTTAACCGTAGGCTTTTTGACAGCTACCACCGGCGTTTTGGATGCTTCAGCAGGCTTAGCTTCTGGTGCAACAGCAGGAACTACCAAAGCGGGAGCTAATTTTAGGGAACTATCTATTTTTTCGACTGTAGGTGGCATCGGTAAAGTAGAATCCCCTGTTGGCCATACGAAATTTCCAGAAAATTCTATTGGCTGCAATCCTTTTTTCAATGCAACTACCTGGTGATCAAAACGACAATCAATTACTTGATAAGCATTGATACCAGATCCAACCCAAACTTTCTTGTAGAATGTAAATAAACGGTTTAATTTATCTTCTAATTTGTCGATAGAGCCTAATAATACAAGGTGATCTCCTAAAGTAGGAACCATTTGAAAATTACCATTTGGTTCAATATTCACCTGTGCGACCTGAGCCATGAAAAAGCTATCTTTTTGAATGGTCTTCGCAAATGTTAATACATCTTTCAATAAAGTACTATCAGGTTTTGATAATTTTGGCTGATCTGTTGGGAATCCAGTAAAAACCGGCAAATTCAAAACCGTCAATTGCTTTAATGGAAGTCTCCATCCTTCATTATCAATATAAAAAGAAGCGCCATTCATAGTAAACACCCTAGCAATAGGAATTCTTTGTTCAATCTTTGCTTCTAAAACCAATTTATTATCAACAAAAAACTCTGCATTTTTTACCCATTCCTTCTTTTCAATAAATCGCTCTAATTCGGTTAGATTCAATTGCTCAAGAGGAATACCAACATGTACACCTTGTTCATTCAATATAGCACGGATCGAGATCTCATCCATAAATAATGCTTGAGCACTTTCTCCCACCAATTCAACTTGAATGTCAGTTAATTTCTTTTGACTTTTTGCTTTCCATGAAACTACAAAAAGCACAATGAGTGCGGCAGCTGATAAGCTCCACAAAACTCTAATCACTATTTTTTGCCATTGCTTCATGTACTAGTTTGAAAGGATTTCTTTAATCTCATTGATACAAACATCTATATCACCTGCACCAGCCATCACAATTAATTTATCATCTGTTGTAGCCGCCCATGCTAATAGCTGCTCCTTTGTCATCACACGCTTTTTATCCAATTTCATATTTGCTAAAAGCATATCACTTGAAACACCCGGAATTGGCAATTCTCTTGCTGGATAAATTGGCAACAAAATCACTTCATCTGCGAGGTCCAATGTGGCAGAAAACCCTTCAGCCTGATCCTCTGTTCTGCTGTACAAATGCGGTTGAAAAACGACCACCATTTTTTCGTTCGGATAAATACTTCTTACGCCACTAATTAATGCACTTAACTCTTCTGGATGATGCGCATAGTCATCAATTAAAACCTTACTAGCTGTTTTAACCTTATATTCAAAACGGCGTTTAACCCCTTTAAATGCAGCAACAGCCTCGATTATTTTTTTGTCATCAATACCAAGATTCAATGCTATCGCAATCGCTGCAGTTGCATTCTCTACATTATGCAAGCCACCCATATTCAATACCACGTTCTTTAATACTCCATTAGGATGAACTAGATCAAAAATATAAGAACCATCCACCACTTTTAAATTACTGGTATGAAAAGATGCTTGATCCTGGTTATATCCATAAGTTGTAACTGTTTTATTGTTTGCATTCGTATCTACAGTTGTACCCAACTTTTGAATCAACACGCCACCAGGTTTAATTTTATCAGCATATTGTCCAAAGGCTTTTAAAACTTCTTCTGCGGTTCCATAAATATCTAAATGATCTGGATCAACAGCTGTTATCACTGCAATATTCGGAGATAACTTTAAAAAGCTCCTATCATATTCATCTGCTTCAACAACAACAACATTTTTTTCATGACTCCAAAAGTTCGTGTCATAATTAGACGCAATACCTCCTAAAAATGCATTACAACCATACCCAGTGTGTCTTAAAATATGGGCAGTCATTGATGTTGTAGTTGTCTTCCCATGTGTTCCTGCAATACCAATTGTAAATGCATTTTCAGTAACCCATTGAAGCACATCACTTCGTTTAACTACTAAATAGTTATTGTCTCTATAAAAATTCAACTCCTTGTGATCCGCTGGAATTGCCGGAGTATATACAATGACTGTAGCCTCCTTGTCAATTTGGTTTAAATCATCTTCAAAATGAATTTGTATACCCTCTTCCACTAAACTATTTGTTAATGTAGTAGGCGTTTTATCATAACCAGCAACTTTTACACCCTGTGTATTAAAATATCTTGCCAAAGCACTCATTCCAATTCCTCCAATACCAATAAAATAAATTCGTTTTAAATCTGTAAGTGGATTCATATTTTTTTAGCTATTTAGAGTCTATTTCTTTAATTATTTCTGACGCAATTACTTGATCTGCATTTCTCCAAGCAAAGGATTGAATTTTTGTACCCATATCATTTAATAAAACCTTATTCGAAACAAGTTTCTCAATCATTGGCACTAATTCATTTGTCACATTTTTATCAGCAATCATTAAAGCTGCGTTGTCATCAACTAATACTTTAGCATTGAATGTTTGATGGTCTTCGGCAGCATGAGGATAGGGTACAAAAACACAAGGTTTCCCAGTAATTGCAATTTCTGCAACAGCCATTGCGCCCGACCTACTGATCACTAAATCAGCAGCAGTATAAGCTGCTTGCATATCATTGATGAAACTATCAACGAAAACATTGCCATATGAATTTGCAGATTCTTTATAATCTGATGCATTAGGTTTACCTGTTTGCCAAATCAATTGCAGATCCAATGTTGCGCATTTGCCAAGCCCTTCTTGAATTGCTTTATTGATTGATGCCGCTCCCAAACTCCCGCCAATAATTAATATCGTAAACTTATTGGGGAGTAACCCAAATTTTAATAATGCCGCATCTTTTTCTATAAAACCATTTGCAATATTTTGCCTAACAGGATTGCCAGTTATCATTAATTTGTTAACCGGGAAAAATTGCTCCATTCCTTTAGTTCCAGTAAATATTTTTGTAGCGTTTTTACCTAACCACTGATTTGCTTTACCCGCAAAAGCGTTTGCTTCATGAATAAAAGTTGGTATCCCTTTTGACTGCGCATATTTTAAAACAGGAAAACTAGAATAGCCTCCCACTCCAAAAACAGCATTTGGTTTAAATTGATTAAAAATTGTTTTTACTTGAATAAAACTTTTAATCAACTTAAATGGCAAAGTCAAATTCTTCAAAAGGTGTTGTCTATTGAACCCCGCTATGGTTAACCCAACAATTTGATAACCAGCTTGTGGCACTTTTTCCATCTCCATTTTACCGGAAGCGCCCACAAATAAGATAGAAGCATCTGGCAATATCTTTTGGATAGCTTGCGCAACAGCAATTGCAGGAAAGATATGTCCTCCAGTTCCACCACCTGCAATAATGATGCGTAATTTCGTATTTGCTTGATTAGGCATTTACAGGTTCTATGTTTTCGTTAGGAATTTCTATTTCTGTTTCAACTGGCGCCTTACCTTCCATCTGCTCCACATTTCTTGCAACACTTAAAATCAACCCTATAGAACAACATGTAAAAATAAAAGAGCTACCACCCATGCTTAACAAAGGCAAAGTCACACCAGTAACAGGCACAATTGCTACATTCACTGCCATATTTGCTACCGCTTGAATGATCAATGTAAAACTTAAACCTAAGGCCAAAAACGCACCAAATGCATAAGGACATTTTCTAAAAATTCGAATACATCTAAATAAAAAAACCAAATAGATGAAAATAATAAATGCCCCACCTAACAATCCGTATTCCTCAATGATGACCGCATATATAAAATCATTATACGCTTGTGGTAAAAAATTTCTTTGTTGACTATTCCCAGGACCCAATCCAACAAAAATTCCTCCATTGGCAATCGCAATTTTAGCTTGTTGAACTTGATAAGGCACTTCATTATCTTTCGCATACATAAAATCTTGTACACGATTCACCCAGGTACCAAAACGTCCCCAACTTTTTAATGATTCTGCTATCACAGGCTTACTGCCGTTTGTGGTATTATCATTTGATTTATGTGTGGCAATTGCTACACTAATAATGATCACTATTGGAATCATTGCAATACCAATAGTCAATAAAATATGCTTAAAACTTACCCTTCCAATGAATAACAATAATAAAGAAGTGGCACCAGTTAATAATGCATTAGACAAATTAGCTGGCATGATTAACCCGCAAATAATAAACACCGGGATGATCACAGGTAAAAATCCTTTTTTAAAATCCTTGATTACTTCTTGTTTTTTGCTCAGGACTTTTGAGAGGTACATGAATAAAGCCAATTTAGCCACATCACTACTTTGAATAGTCAAGTTGATAATTGGTAACTTAATCCATCTACTTCCTTCGTTAATTTTAGCACCAAAGAATAAAGTATAAATCAATAATGGTATAGAAATAATAAATAAAATTGTTGCCACCCTCGAAAAAACAGTATAATTAACCCTATGCAAACCAAAAACAACAGACAAACCGATCAAAGTGAAAATAATCTGCTTAAATAAATAATAACTTGTATTCCCACGATACATTTTATATGCCAATGATCCAGTTGCACTATATACTACCAATATAGAGATCAATGACAATAAAATAACCAAACCCCAGATATATTTATCCCCTCTGGTTCTTTGGTCTAAATGCTCTCTCATGCCGCCAATAGAAGGCATTTGAGAAAACAATTTATCTGTGGTTTCCTTAAACATGCTTATAATTCTTTTACACTTTCTTTAAATTGACAACCTCTATCCTCGTAATTTTTGAATAAATCAAAACTTGCACAAGCAGGGCTTAAAAGAACTACATCCCCCTTTTCTGCAAATTTAAAAGAAGCATTCACTGCTTTTTTTGCAGAATCAACTTCAACTATTTGATCCACCTTACCTTTAAAAAATTCTACAATTTTAGAATTATCTGTACCCATACAAATAATTGCTTTCACTTTTTCTTTGATAAGATCAGCTATTAATTCATAATCATTGCCTTTGTCAACGCCACCTAAAATCAAAACAGTTGGTTTTTGCATGCTTTCTAATGCATACCAAGTACTATTTACATTTGTAGCTTTGCTATCATTAATAAAATCCACTCCTTTTACAGTTGCAACGAATTCCATTCTATGTTCAAGACTGTGAAAATTGCTGACAGCTTCTCTAATTTTTTCCTTTCTGATACCTAATGTAGTAGCAGCTATGCTTGCAGCCATAGTATTATATGCATTATGCTTTCCTTTTAAAGCAAAATCATAGATACTCATAGTGACTCTTTCTTCTTGGATTTTTAACATCATTTGATCATTCTTGATGTAGCCTCCTTTTTTTAATTCTTGTTTCATAGAAAATGGTAGTAGGTTAGTATTTGTAGTTAGTAGTTCTAGTTGTTTTACGATCACTTCGTCATCAATACAATAAATAAAGCAATCCTTTTCAGTCTGATTCTCAATAATTCTGAACTTGCTTTTTATATAATTTTCAAATTGATAGTTGTATCTATCTAAATGATCTTCTGTAATATTCAATAAGATTGCGATATCTGGTCTGAAACTTTTTATATCATCCAACTGAAATGAGCTCACTTCAATTACATATAACGCTTTTGGATCTTCCGCCACTTGTCTTGCAAAGGAGAAGCCAATATTGCCAACAATTGCAGCATCTTCCTCTGCCACTTTACAAATATGGTATAACAAAGAAGTTGCAGTGGTCTTGCCATTGCTTCCGGTAATAGCAACAATTTTACTATTTCCTTTATATCTATAACCAAATTCAATTTCACTAATCACAGGTATACCCTTTGCACGAACTTGTTTTACAAGTTCATTCTTCTCTGGAATGCCTGGACTCTTCATAACTTCATCGGCAGCTAAAATTCTTTCTACATCTTGCGCTCCAGACTCAAACGAAATCGCATTCGCTTCAAGTTCTGCTTTGAATACAGGTTTTATTTCCCCTGCATCAGACACGAAAACATCGTAGCCCTTTTGCTTCGCTAGTAAAGCGGTTCCTACTCCGCTTTCCCCTGCCCCTAATATGACGATCTTCTTTGACAACTTATCTTGTTTTTAAGGTTAGGATAGATGTAACAACTAATAATATGGTGATAATCCAAAAGCGAACAGCGATTTTACTTTCATGAAATCCTTTCTTTTGATAATGATGGTGTAAAGGACTCATTAAAAACACACGTCGACCTTCTCCATATTTTTTCTTTGTATACTTGAAATAACCAACCTGAATAATGACACTTAAATTTTCAATTAAGAATACGCCACAGAAAATCGGAATCAATAATTCCTTGCGAACAATAATTGCTAAAGAAGCAATGATTCCTCCTAATGCTAAACTTCCCGTATCACCCATAAAAACTTGAGCTGGGTAAGCATTGTACCATAAAAATCCAATACATGCTCCAACAAAAGCACCAACAAAAATGGACAACTCGCCCAAATTTGGGATATACATTACATTTAAATAATCTGCAAAAACATAGTTACCACTCACATAAACAAATACCCCCAATGCAGCACCAATTATTGCACTTACACCGGCAGCCAATCCATCTAGACCATCGGTAATATTAGCACCATTGGATACAGCCGTGATAATAAATGTGACAACTAAAATATATACGATCCATGTGTATTTCTCAGCACCAGGACCTATCCAGCTAATTAATTTGCTGTAATTAAATTCATGGTTCTTTACAAATGGAATGGTAGTTATTGGCGTTTTAACTTTTACAAATCGACGCTCTTCACCATTGATATTTCGGACAACCACATCTGCTCCTTTTGCAATTTTTTCGCCCTTCGCTAAACTTGCAGCTACATTTGTTGAAACAATTTCACGCTCTACAGTAACTGAATTACTAAAATACAAAGTCACTCCAATAATGATGCCTAAACCAACTTGACCAATTACTTTAGAAATACCAGCCAAGCCATCACTATTCTTCTTTTTATATGACTCCCCTTTTTCTTGAGCTTCCTTTCTTGCACGAATTTTGAAATAGTCATCTAAAAAACCAATCATACCTAGCCATACAGTACAAAGCACCATCAATCGGATATATACTTTATCTAAATTCGCAAATAATAAAGTAGGGATCAATACACTCATCAATATAATTATACCACCCATTGTTGGCGTACCTTTCTTTTGTTGTTCACCTGCTAAACCCAATTCTCTAACACTTTCTCCAATTTGTTTTTTCTGTAAAAACAGAATCATTTTCTTACCATATACAGTAGCAATAAACAAAGACAATAAAATAGCCATCGCAATTCTGAAAGTCAAAAATTGAAACATGCCTGTACCAGGAATGTTAAAAGATTTGTCTAACCATGAGAATAATTGATATAACATAGTGTCTTATTTAGCGAATGAGTTAAATATGTCTTGTAAAATTTGCTTATCATCAAAATCATGCTTTACACCATTGATATCTTGGTATTTTTCATGACCCTTGCCCGCAATTAAAATAATATCGCCAGGTTTAGAAAAGCTTACTGCAGCTTTAATAGCTTCATAACGATCAACGATATTGATGTACTTTCTTTTTGCAGCACTAGTCAAACCCATCTCCATATCTTTAATGATCTGATTCGGATCTTCTGAACGCGGATTGTCACTAGTAAAAAATACTTTATCACTCAAATCGCATGCCACTTGACCCATGATTGGTCTTTTTGTCTTATCTCTGTCACCACCACAGCCTACAACAGTAATAACCGTCTCACCACCTTTCTTTAATTTTGCGATAGTCTCTAAAACATTTTGCAAGGCGTCAGGGGTATGTGCATAATCTACAATTCCAATTGTATTGTCTACACTTACGATATAATCAAATCTGCCTTCAGCTCCAGTCAATGCACTTAAAACAGTTAATACAGCTTCTGAATTTTCTCCCAACTGAATAGCAACACCATAAACAGCTAAGAAATTATAAGCATTGAAAGTGCCAATTAATCTGCAATGCACTTCTATTTCATTCACATTAAGCACTAAACCAGTTAATTGGTTTTCTAAAATCTTCCCTTTATAAGTTGACGGCGCATGTAAAGCATAACTGTATTGATGCGCTTTTGTATTTGCTAACATCACAGCTCCATTCGCGTCATCTAAATTTGTAATTGCAAAAGCGCTAGAAGACAAATGATCAAAGAATGCTTTTTTAACACGAACATACTCTTCGAATGTTTCGTGGTAATCTAAATGATCATGTGTAATATTTGTAAAAGCTGCACCAGTGAATTCTAAACCTGTAATACGATGTTGGTGTATTGCATGACTACTGCATTCCATAAATACATGAGAACAACCGGCTTCAACCATACCTGATAACAAAGCGTTTAAACGAATTGCGTCTGGTGTTGTATGGGTTGCAGGAATAATGGTATCTGCAATTTGATTTTGTACAGTGCTTACCAAACCACATTTATAACCCATTTGTGAAAACAACTTGAACAATAAAGTAGCTACTGTTGTTTTTCCATTTGTTCCCGTTACACCTACTAATTTAATTTTAGTTGAAGGTTGACCATAAAACTGATGCGCCATTAAGGCAACAGCCTCTTGTGTGTTCGAAACTGCGATATAGGTTACACCCTCTTTTATACCTGCAGGCATTTGCTCACAAACAATTACTGAAGCCCCTTTTTCAATTGCTGTTTCAATAAATTTATGTCCATCAACTTGCACCCCTTTAATTGCAATAAATACGGTGCCTTTTTGAACCAATCTTGAGTCTATCTGTAAATCAACAATATCGATATTTGTGGATCCTATCACTTCTCTCAAAGCAACTCCAAATAAGATATGTTGTAATGAATGCATCATATTAATTAGTTCAATTCAATGAATATTTGTTGTCCTCTTTGAATATATTGACCTTGTAAAATACTCTGACGTACCACTTTGCCCTTTCCTGCACATTTGACAATCAATCCTTTTTTCTCACACAACCACAAGGCGTCTTTTAATTTCATACCACTAATGTTTGGCATGATACTATCAGAAGCCATTTGTAATTCTTGACCAGCCTTAACGTTTCTACCAGCGCCTTGAACTTTAGCCCACTGTGCATTATTAGGTGTAGAATCCTGATAAGGAAGCGACAATTGTTTAGCAATAGATTTTAAAGACGTTTTAGAAACTGTGTAATTAAAAATTTGTGAATCTTTTAAATTCAAAGTTGGCGCCTTATCCATTTTATTTTGGATATAGGTAACATATAATCTATCTGCAATTTCTTTAAACACTGGACCTGCAACAGATGCACCATAAAATGGATAAGCATGTGGCTTATTTTTAATATTCACTACAATGGTATATTGAGGATTGTCTGCCGGGAAATAGCCTGCAAAAGAAGATTGATAAATTTTATCTTTATACCCTTTATTTCCATTTGCAACCAATGCTGTTCCTGTCTTACCTGCCACTTTATACGGACTATTTTTAAATAAAGTTTTACCTGTTCCATTAATACATACTCCTTCTAAAGCAATTTGTGCAGCCTTAATGGTAGCAGGACTATATACTTGTGGGTTATATACTATAGGACTAATCGTTTTAATTACTCGACCTTCTTCTTGAATTTTATTCACCAAATATGGACGCATCATTACACCATTGTTCGCCACCATATTGTAGATCATCAATGTTTGTATTGGGACAATCGCGACATTGTACCCAAAAGCCATCCATGGTAAGGTAGTAGGACCATACAATTTATCGCCTGGTCTAGTAATTTGAGACCTTCTTTCACCAACCAAATCGATTCCTGTTAATGAATCCAATCTTAATCTAGTTAAGTGTTTATAATAGGCAGGAACATTATTACTATAATGCTGCATGGCAATTTTTGCCATCCCCACATTTGAACTTTCTTCAAATGCTTCTAATACTGTAGATTGAAATTTTCCATGTTTTTCTGAATCCCATACAGTTTGACCTGCCACTTTCCAAGCACCGCCTTCTAAATTGATAGGAGAGTTTAAAGTTACTTTCCCGTCTTCCAATGCCTGCATCAAAGTCACTAATTTGAATGTTGACCCTGGCTCAGAAGGCGTGATTGCATAATTTAAATTTTCAGCATAAAAGCCATCTCTTATCTTTCCTAAATTTGCAATCGCCTTAATTTTTCCTGTCTTTACCTCCATCACCATCGCAACTCCATGCTGAGCTTCGTTACCAATCATCATCTTCATCAATGCATTGGTAGTCACTTCTTGAATATAGACATCCAATGTACTTACAATGTCTTTCCCCGTTTCTGGCTCAATTTCAAATTCACCTTCTTGAACTGGAACTGTTACCCCACCTGCAATAGCACGAACCAACTGCTTTCCGTTACGACCGTTTAAAACTGTATCATAGGACAATTCTAATCCAACTTTATTTTGATCTCTTGCTAAACCAATTGTTCTATAGCCCATATTTTGATATGGATTCAATCGGATGTTTTTTTCTTGTGCAATAAATCCACTTTTATACCTTCCCAATCGAAAAAGTGGGAATTTTGCCATTTGCAAATACTGCTTGTAGTTGATTTTTTTCTTTAACTCATAGTTTGGCTCTTTTGCCTCAAAAGCTTTAGTAAGTCCATCTTTGTATGCACTTGCCGATTGATCATTAAACATATCTGCTAAAGCAATACTTAAAGAATCAATATTTTCTCTAAACGATTTGCCGCCTTTTTCATGTAATGGCTCTACTCTAAAGTCAATATATATATCAAACTGAGGCACGTTCGTACTCAACATTTGTCCATCTTCGCTATAGATTGTTCCTCTATCCGCAGGAATTTCAACAATACGTTGATGTAAACTATCACTCAATCCTTTCCAATAAGCACCTTGAACTTGTTGAATGTAAAATGCTTTACCTAAAATAAATAGACATACGATTACCACTAAAATATAGCTTAAGTAAACTCTCCAAAGTATGTCGCGTTTTACTTCCATTATTTAGTTTCATTTTTTGTATTAGTAGAATCAAAACGTTTTTCTAAAGGAATACGAATAGACATTTCTTTAGAAACTTGTAAGCCATATGGCGCCATTGCTTTTTCAATATGTATAGATTCACTCTTAAGCATCAAATCTGCTTTAAGTGTTTTATACTCAAATTGCAATTGCTTAATTTCCCTCTTTGTTGTGTTGATATTACGGATCGTCTTATCGGTCAAGTGTCCGTTAGCGATATAAAGTATCGCTAGTACTGCCAAGAACAAAAAGAAACTAATGTTCACGACAATCCATTCGTAGTTAAGTATGCTTTTGATAGCAGACTTAGGGGTGTTTTTTACAGGTACGGACATACGGTTTATACTCTTTCGGCAGCGCGCAATTTTGCGCTTCTGCTTCGGTTGTTTTCTTTCATCTCTTTTTCAGAAGCCACAACAGGTTTTTTTGTTATGATCTTCCAAAGCACTTCTTTCTTTATCGAAAGAAATGGGTTGGTCACGTCGTCTTCATCAGGTCCTACTTTGAATGCATTTTTTACCATGCGGTCTTCGATTGAGTGGAATGTAATAATCACTGCTCTGCCATATGGCTTGATCAGTTCTGGCAATTGTGTTAAAAATTCGTTCAACACAACCATCTCTTCGTTTACTTCCATTCTAATAGCCTGGAAAACTTGTGCCCAATATTTATTTGGATTTCCTTTTACTACAGGCGCAATTAAAGTTTTAAAATCTTGTACGGTAGATAACTTTAAAAGACGTCTTTGTGTGGCAATATGTTTCGCTAGGGTTTTAGCGTTGGTGACTTCACCATATTGTTCAAACATTTTATGTAGTGCTGCTTCAGAATAGCTTTCTATAATTTGCGCTGCTGTTCTTGTTTGACGTTGATCCATTCTCATATCAAAGGGACCATCAAAACGAATAGAGAAACCTCTTGAACCTTCATCAAACTGATGGCTACTTACGCCCAAATCGGCTAAGACACCATCCACTTTGTCAATTTTATTCAAGCGAAGGAATCGTTGGATATACCTAAAGTTTTCAGGTATAAAAACAATTCTATCATCATCTGGCAAGTTGTTCTTAGCATCCGCATCTTGATCAAAAGCGATGAGTTTTCCTTTCGGGCCCAACTTTGACAAAATACCTCTACTATGCCCTCCTCCACCAAATGTGGCATCTACATAAATACCATCAGGTATAATATTAAGATGCTCAATGGTTTCATGAAATAAAACAGGTATATGGTAATCTGTGTTTAAGTTGGATGTAGGGTAAGTCATCTTCCTTAATCTTGATTTTTAATACCTGCCATTACTTCCTGCGCTAGATTGCTAAATGCATCTGCAGAGAAATCCTCAAAGAGCTGTTTATAAGTACTTGCATCCCAAATTTCAAAACGATCCAATGCTGCCGCTAATACAATTTCTTTTCCAGGCAATGCAAACTCTCTTAAAGTTGGAGGCAATAACAAACGTCCTGCGCTATCCAACTCTACTTCTGTAGCACCGCCCAAAAATTGACGACGGAATTGTCTCACTTTGGGATCAAAGTCATTCAATTGGCTAATTCTGTCCAAAATAGATTGCCAGCTTTTTAACGGATAAAGTGTCAAGCACTTTTCAAATCCCCTACTAACGATAAAGCGCGTCTCTCCTTCTGCCAGCTGCTTTTTCAAGCTACCTGGAACCAGGAAACGCCCCTTTGCGTCTATAGTTGATTGATATTCTCCGTGAAAACCTGTCATTGTTAATAATTTGGTGCTTATTTTACCACTTGTTCACACAAAATAACACTTTTTACCACTTTTAAAAGCTAAATGGCACCTTCTAGTTTTCCACAAGAAATAAACCGCCCTAATAAGTATACTGTCATTGAATTGTAGCCAAATCTGCCCCTAATTATCATTTTATGGGTGTTAAAACATGTGGATAACCCAAATTATAGGGTTTATAAGCTGTGAATCAAGGCAAAATCAGGACTTGAAGACTCAAACCAATGCCTAATCAATGAGATTTGGTACTTTTGCGGCATGAAAATGGACGCATTTGACTATAATTTACCTGAGGAACGCATCGCTTATACCCCGGCTGAAAATAGGTCTGATAGCAAATTATTGGTTTGGGACCAGTCAATCATAGCAGAAGCTCAATACAAAGACATTGCAAACTTCATTCCAAGCGACCATTGTTTGATTTTTAATAACAGCAAAGTCATTGCTGCAAGAATTTTATTTGACAAAAACACGGATCAATCAGCGCCAGAAAAATCTGTCTACACCGAAGTTCAATCTGTAGTTAAAAAACAAAAGATTGAAATATTTTGTCTAGAACCTACTGCTGCATATACGCCTGTTCAATTAGCAATGCAAGCAACAAATAAAGTGCAATGGAAATGTTTAGTAGGTGGTGCAAAAAAATGGAAAGCGCCATTATTAGAAAAGAAATTAAAATATGAGGATAGAACAATCCAATTAACTGCAAAAAAAATTGCACAGGAAGATGGTCATTTTATCATTGAATTTTCATGGGATCATCCAACAATTGTTTTTTCTGAAATCATTTCTATGGTTGGTCAAATTCCATTACCTCCCTATATTGATAGAGAAGCAAATGAATCTGACAAGGATAGATATCAAACAACCTATGCAATTGCAGAGGGCTCTGTAGCAGCTCCTACAGCTGGCTTACATTTTGACGAGCTTGTTTTTAATTCATTAGAAACTAAAGGAATTGATAAAAAATTTATCACCTTGCATGTTGGTGCCGGTACATTTATGCCCGTAAAAGTTGACGATTTTCATGATCACTTAATGCATGCAGAATTCATAGATGTGGCTATTCATACGATTGAGTATTTAGCAACAACAACAAATAAAATATTAGCTGTAGGAACAACTTCACTTCGAACATTAGAGTCTTTGTATTGGCTCGCCATTAAAATAAAACAAACAGCTTCTAATGATGTGAATGAATTAAGCTTACATCAGTGGGATGCATATACATTAGATTCTGAAAACTTAAGCATGCAGGATGCAATGCATTTTTTGAAAAGCTGGATGGTGCAAAATAAATTGAGCACACTCATAGCGACTACTCAATTAATGGTAAAACCAGGTTATGCATTTAAAATTTGCAATGGACTAGTCACAAATTTTCATCAGCCAAAGTCTACTCTATTATTAATTATTGCTGCAATTGTTGGGCCTGAATGGAAAGCTGTTTATCAACATGCATTAGACAATGAATACCGTTTCTTAAGCTACGGTGACGGCTGTTTATTTTGGATGAACCATCGGTAAGCTAATCTCAACTTTCGTCCCTTTGTCTAATTCACTTGTAACTTGAATCGCACCCTTGTGCATATCAATCACCCAACGCACATAACTCATACCCAATCCAAATCCTTTTACATTATGAATATTTCCTGAATGTGCCCTGTAGAACTTTTCGAAAACATGCTTTACTGTATCACTACTCATACCAATTCCTTTGTCTTGGATCGTAATGATCATTTTATTGGAAATAGTTTTAGTGCTGATGGTTATATCAATTTCACTCTTGGCATATTTAATTGCATTGTCAATTAAATTAGACAAAACATGTAAAAAATATTCTTCGTCAATATAAATTTCAGATGGATCAGCTTCTAATTTTGTATGAACATTAGAGGGCTTGGCATCTAATTGTAATTTAAAGCTCTCAATGACACCTTGTATCAAATCGTGCATGTCTACTGACTGCCTATTAATCTGGTATTCTCTCCTTTCCAATTGCGCAGCTTGTAAAATTGTTTCTACATGCTTATTCATTCGCACATTTTCTTCTTTAATAATCGAACTAAAATAATCCACAGACTTTACGTCCGACTGAACTTTAGCAGACTTTAATGCATCTACCGCAAGAGAGATAGTTGCCAAAGGTGTTTTTAATTCATGTGTCATATTATTGATGAAATCACTCTTGATTTCACTCAACTTTTTTTGTTTAATTAATGATCTAATTGTGATAAAGAAAGCAGCTAATACAATAATAATAAATAGTGCTGCTCCTAAAAATACCCATTGTAAGGTCCTAAACAAATAACCATTCACATTTGGGATGACAATGATCAAAGTTTCAAATGGCCCTGTAGTTTCTAGCAGTTCTTGAGGCACTATGGAAACCCTTGTTTGCAATGTATTCAACTCGTCTACAAAAAAGTCTTCAAACTTTTTACTTTTAATTTCTATGTATCCTTTCTTGTCTTGCAAAGCAAACTCATAAGACAGGTCTTTTAAACCATACTTATTTAATGCCTCTTTCATTTTTTTATCTAGGTCTTGAAAGCTATATAGATCAGACAAAGTCGCTTCTTCAAAACTATGTGAATGTCCGCCTCCTGATAAACTCAAAGATTTTTTAGGGAAGTGGAAAGACAAGCCACCATTTAATTTTTTACCCAATTCATTGGATACAATTACACTAGCTTGATTTACTTTCTCCGCTAATTGATTTTTCTGTAAAAGAAAAAGCCCCTGCAACCAGGTCACCTGAATAAACAAGATTCCAAGGATGGACAATCCAATTAATGTAAATAAGAAAGGGAAAGTTTTTTTCATAATCTCGTCCTAGATGTTGTACTGCTTTTTGCTATGTGAATATAAATAAAAATCCCTCTCGATATATCGAGAGGGATTGCTATACTTGGTAAATTTTTGTTATTATAGATGTGTTATAAAACACCCTCAACTAAAACAGTCGCTTTATTATCAATCACTTCTACAAAGCCACCTTGTATTGCATAAGTTTCTGAAGCAGCACCTTTTTGTAATACTTTCACATTGCCAATACCTAATGCACTAACCAATGGGGCGTGTTTGTCAAGGATTTCAAATAAACCATCTACACCAGGTAATTGCACTCCTTGTACATTTCCACTAAACAACTTCTTCTCTGGTGTTAATATTTCTAATAACATGAATGAAATTTTAATTTATTAAGCTTGAGCCATCATTTTCTTTCCTTTCTCAATTGCATCTTCTAATGTACCAACTAAGTTAAATGCTGCTTCTGGATACTCGTCTACTTGACCATCCATAATTGCATTGAAACCTCTGATTGTATCATCAATAGAAACAAACACTCCTTTCAAGCCTGTAAATTGTTCCGCAACGTGGAAAGGTTGAGATAAGAAACGTTGAACACGACGTGCGCGTGATACAACTAATTTATCTTCATCACTTAATTCATCCATACCTAAGATGGCAATGATATCTTGTAATTCCTTATAACGTTGTAAAATCATTTTTACTTTCTGAGCAGTATCGTAGTGTGCATCACCAACAATTGCAGGTGTTAAAATTCTTGAAGTAGAATCCAATGGATCTACCGCAGGATAAATACCTAAATCGGCAATCTTACGAGACAATACTGTTGTCGCATCCAAGTGCGCGAAAGTTGTTGCAGGAGCTGGATCCGTTAAGTCATCCGCAGGTACATATACCGCTTGTACAGAGGTAATTGAACCATTCTTAGTTGAAGTAATACGCTCTTGCATCAATCCCATTTCTGTAGCCAATGTTGGTTGGTAACCTACCGCAGATGGCATACGACCTAATAAAGCCGATACCTCAGAACCTGCTTGTGTAAAACGGAAGATATTATCTACGAAGAATAAGATATCCTTTCCTTTTCCAGTACCATCACCATCACGGAAATATTCTGCAATTGTCAAACCACTCAAAGCCACACGAGCACGTGCACCTGGAGGTTCGTTCATTTGTCCAAATACGAAAGTAGCTTTTGAGTCTTTTAATTCATTCAAATCTACTTTACTTAAATCCCATCCACCTTCTTCCATACTATGCTTGAAAGCATCACCATATTTCATGATACCTGCTTCAATCATCTCACGCAATAAGTCATTACCCTCACGTGTTCTTTCACCTACACCAGCGAATACGGATAATCCACCGTGACCTTTTGCGATATTATTAATCAATTCTTGAATCAATACTGTTTTACCTACACCCGCACCACCAAACAAACCAATCTTACCACCTTTTGCATATGGCTCAATCAAGTCGATTACTTTGATACCTGTAAACAACACTTCTGTTGCAGTACTTAAGTCTTCAAATTTTGGAGGATTCGCGTGAATTGCACGACCATTAGATTTATCTAATTGTGGTAAACCATCAATTGCATCCCCTGTTACATTGAACAAACGACCATTGATTCCTTCACCAACTGGCATAGAAATTGCCTTACCGGTATCCACTACTTCCATTCCTCTCACTAAGCCTTCGGTACCATCCATTGCAATTGCACGAACGCTATCTTCACCTAAGTGTTGTTGAACTTCTAGTACTAATTTTTCACCGTTAGGACGTGTGATTTCTAGGGCATTGTATATTTCTGGTAATACACTTTCAGTAGAAAAATGTACGTCTACAACCGCACCAATAATTTGTTTGATTTTACCTGTTGTTGCCATATTGTTAATTGTTTTTACAACCCCCTTTTAAGAGGCGAAAATAGATATACTCCATTTCGGCTGCAAAGGTATGGCATTGGTAGTTTATTGCAAAAAATGTAGGTAGATAATACTTGCTAAAATTCCTCCCACAATCGGACCTAGTACCGGAACCAAGGAATAACCCCAGTCACTAGCCCCTTTTCTATTGATAGGCAATAAGTTATGCATGATTCTAGGCCCTAAATCTCTTGCCGGATTGATAGCCCAACCAGTAGGTCCTCCTAAGCCAAAACCTATTCCAGCCACCAACAAAGCTACTGGCAGTGCCCCTAAGGCACCCATTTCAACTGAAGCAGGTTGGATGTAGAAAATGGATAGCATAAATACAAAACTTGCAAAAGTCTCTACGATAAAATTTTGGGGCAAATTCCTAATAGCTGGCCCGGTAGAAAAGCATGCTAATATTGTGGCTTGATCTGAAGTCTCATTGAAATGGTCTTTGTACAACATCCATACTATAAAAGCCCCCACCATGGCGCCCAATAATTGAGCAAGGATATAAGTGGGAACTAAAGCCCAAGCAAATTTTCCAGCGCTTGCAAGGGAAATCGTCACCATTGGATTTAAATGTCCCCCACTTATTTTACTTGAAAAATAAACGCCAATAAAAACTGCCATCGTCCATCCAAGAACAATGGCTACTAATCCTCCGTTTTGCCCTTTGGTTTTTGGCAAAATTACATTTGCGACTACGCCATTGCCAATCGTTATTACAATGGCAGTACCTAAAAATTCAGCTAAAAATGGTGTCATACTTTTATTGATTTGTCATTTGAATTGCTTTTTGCCAACCCTTAATTTCTTTTTCTATTTTTTCTTTATCCTGTAATGGTTCAAAAATTTGATCTACCACCCACTTTGTAGACAAGGTTTCCTCGTTCTTCCAAAATCCAATAGCAAGTCCTGCTAAATAAGCGGCTCCTAAAGCCGTTGTTTCGATCATTGTTGGACGAATTACTTTTGTGTTCAACAAATCGGATTGAAACTGCATTAGTAAATTATTTTTTGTTGCACCGCCATCCACTCTTAATTCTAAAATTGGAATTTGCGCATCTGCTTCCATCGCTTTTAAAACATCATAGGTTTGGTAAGCAATACTTTCCAATGCTGCGCGCGCAATATGTGCCGATGAAGTACCTCTTGTTATTCCAACAATTGTCCCCTTCGCATGTTGGTTCCAATAAGGTGCCCCTAGTCCAGCAAAGGCAGGCACCATATAAACGCCATCCGTATCTGGCACTGATGCCGCAAGCGATTCTATCTCGTCTGAATTTCTGATTAAATGTAATCCATCTCTCAACCATTGCACGACGGCGCCACCAATAAAAACACTGCCCTCTAATGCATAAAATGTTTTACCATTAATCTGTAAAGCAATGGTGGTTAATAAATTATTTTGAGAGCGCACTGCTTTTTCTCCAGTATGCATTAGCATAAAACAACCTGTTCCATAAGTGTTTTTAACCATACCCGGCTTGGTACAGATTTGTCCAAATAAAGCAGCTTGCTGATCTCCAGCAATGCCGGCAATTGGAATTTCCTGATTGGTCACTAATAAATTAGTACTTCCATAAATTTCTGAACTACTTTTTACATCGGGTAATATTGATTTAGGAATCGTAAATAAATCTAATAAATCTGTGTCCCACTCAAGCGAATGAATATTAAACAACATGGTTCTTGATGCATTAGTAGCATCCGTTACATGCACTTTACCATTGGTCAACTTCCATACCAACCAACTATCTACAGTTCCAAAACAGAGGTCCCCATTTTCAGCTAAAGCTCTAGCGCCTTCTACATGATCTAATATCCATTTTATTTTAGACGCCGAGAAATAGGCATCAATGATAAGCCCAGTTTTTTCTTGTATGAGGGTTTGCTTCCCGGCTAATTTTAATTCATCACAATAATCAGCGGTTCTTCTGTCTTGCCAAACAATCGCATTGTATATTGGAAGACCTGTTTTATTATTCCAGAGTATCGTCGTTTCTCTTTGATTGGTAATTCCAATTGCTTTAATACTATCCTCCTGAATACTTTGTTTGCTAATAACTTCGGATGCAACTCCAATTTGTGTACTCCAGATTTCTAAAGCATCATGTTCTACCCAACCTGGTGTTGGAAAAATTTGTGTGAATTCTTTTTGTGCAATAGATACTATTTGACCCTCTTGGTTAAATAGTATAGCACGACTACTTGTAGTCCCCTGATCGAGTGACAGGATAAATGTTGACATGGCAGCAATTTTTAATGCCTGAACCTGGTTATCTTCTTGCTTTCAACCAATTTTCAGGATCAAAATATACAACTTTTTCATTGTTTATTGAAAACAACAATGCGCCTTCTCCATCCAAATTGATACCTGATCTGCCTATGACAGTTCCTGCTCTAACTTCTTGACCACTACTTACACTTGCACTACTTAAATAAGAATAGGTCGTAAAATACTTGCCATGTTTAATGAATACGGTTTGATAGCCATTTACATCCCCTACATATACCACAGTTCCATTTGCTACACTTTTAACAGCCGTGCCTTTTGGAACAGCTACTTCTATTCCATCACTTTTACGGTCCAATTTAGTGCCAGGAATTGATTCAACACCAAAACGAACATATACGCTTCCTGTTGATACCGGCCAAGGCAAACCTCCTTTGTTATTTTCAAATGAAATAGAAGTTTCTCTACCTTCCTCTGATGTTTCTAATGCAGAATAAGGTCGGTTATCAGAAGTGCTTTTTAAACCACCTTGTACTTTACCAACCACTGGAGTAGATTTTGGTTTGTTATCCGCTGTAGATGTGTTTTTATTATTTGCCGCGTTAGCCGCTTTTAATTTTGCCAAACGATCGTTTTCACGCTTTTGCGCCTCTTGCATTTCTCTTTTAATTACTGCAGCGATTGCAGATTGCATTTTTCTTCTTTGTGCTTCTTTCTGTCTTACTTGTGCAGTAATCTCTTGTTCTTTATTCTTTAATTGCTTCACTACTTTATCCTGTTCTTTTCTGTCTTCTTGCAACACTTTCAACTGAACAGTTTGAGCAGACAAAGTCTTCATTCTATCCTGTTTATTTTCACTTAAAATAGTGATTTTTGATTTTAAATTCTGCTCCGACAAGCCAATAGCCATTGCTTGTGCTTCTCTATTTTGACGATAACTCTTTAAATAAGTAATTCTTTTAACGGCATCGTTAAAACTGCCTGCCGAGAATAAAAAGTTTAAATACTCATACCCGCTTCTACTCTGGTATGCAAACACGATACTTTTTGCATATCGATACTTCAAAGTATCTAACTCATTATTCAAACGCTTTACATCTTTTTGATTGGTCTGAATTGCATCATCCAAAACTTTAACTTGCTTTGCGATGCCATTGATTAAGGATTCTCTTTTTGAGATTTTACTACGAATCAAAGCAAGCTGAGCCAATGAACTTTTTTTATTCTTCTTAGTTTGTTCTAATAAATTATTTAGCGCATCTAACTCTTTTTGTAATGACTGGGCTTGTTTCTGCAAATCCTCTCTAGAACTTGCATTCTGCGCAATCGAATCAGTCAAGAAACAAGCAAGAAATAAGCAAATAAGTATAACACTCTTTTTAATCATAGCAGTCATTTTTTCACTTTAATTATTTACGTCTGGCCAATTTAGGAACAGAGAAAGTGTATTTTAAAGGTTCGTCAAAAGAAAATTCCTTGATCTCCATCCCAATATCTAATTTCGTTTGGGCATTGATAGAGATGGTTCTGAACATAGGAAATTGAATGTTATTCACCATTACATGTTGGCTGTAATTGATGTCACAAGTTCTATGCTTAGTGATATCAACGTCATCCAATTTTAATTGAACAAGTTTGGTATTGTCTTCACTTAGAATAATTAAATTCTTAAATAATTTACCTATTAGACTTACTTGCAGTCTTTCATTGATCACCTTATAGGAAACAATATTAATAGTATCCATGAAAATTGGATTACCTACAACAAGGTCTTCGATAGTTTGATAGGTCAATGGTATTTTAACTACTTCTTGTAAATAAGTTAATGGATGGCGTTCTATTTTTTTAGACAAGGGGAAAACCAACACAACACTGTCTTTATTAATAAAAGCTTTTAAGCCAATAACACCCATTGCGCCACGAATGGTAATATACATACCACTGTCTTTTTGTATGCTTAAATTGGCTATGTAACTATCCTTGTTTTTACTTGTTTCATAATCCATTTTCAACTTCGCATTCATTGTTTTGAAGTTGATTTTTGTATGGGAAATATTATGCACTAAGCCTTCAACCATTAGGGCAGAGTCCAACCTTGCTTTTTCGGCTAATGCTGCAGAATCGGGTAAATTTTTTACCGTTAATGCATCTTGAATCACTTGAACTTTCTTAACATTTGCACAGGCAAAACTAAAAAGTACAAGCATAAAACCGACTGAATATTTTACTATCTGCATTGCATTATATTTTACCTGTATGCCCAAAGCCACCAGCGCCTCTTTGAGTTGCTTCTAAATTTTCCACTAATTGCCATTCCATTTTTTCAATCTTTTGAAAAACAATTTGAGCAATACGATCCCCGTCTTGAATCACTTGTTGTTCATTAGACAAATTGATCAAAATAACTTTAATCTCCCCTCTATAATCTGCATCTATTGTGCCAGGTGAATTTAAACATGTTAGCCCCTGTTTAATCGCCAAGCCACTCCTTGGTCGTACTTGCGCCTCCCAATAATCAGGCAAGGCAATATGTAACCCAGTTGGAACTAAAACACGTTCTAAAGGCGCTAATTGAATTGGTGCAGGAATAAACGCACGTAAATCTAAACCAGACGACCCTTCGGTTGCATATGCAGGCAAAGGATGGTGACTGTGATTAACAATGGGTATAATTGTAGACATGTGCTACAAAAGTAGTTAAAAAAGCAAGTAAACAGTGCCGAAAACTTTAGTTAACAAATTATTTAGAAGTAGAATATAGAGCCAAAACGCAAGGTATTTGACAATGGATTCTTGGTGATACCCCCACCTGAAGGAACTAGATAGGAGATGTTGAATCGAGATTGTTGGTATTGAAAGCTTGATCCAATTGTAAAATATTGCATACTACCTAAGTTCTTATTATTGTCAACAAAGTAGCCCGCTCTCAAATAAAAACGATCCGTGTAATTATACTCCATACCCAATGATATTTTTAGAGACTCAGATAAAGGCATTCCATACTTATTAGAAAAAGAGTTGAACCAACTTGATACGACTGATTGGGAGAAATACTGATCTACTAATTCAGGATCACTACTTGTTGGACTCGCAGGCACCATCAATCGATTCACATCCACCCCCATTTCTAATGAATTGTCTTGGTCAAACTTATTTAAATAAGCGACCCCTAAACCAATGTTTGCAGGTATAAAATATTTATTTTTTGACTCATTAGAATAACTCACTTTACCGCCTAAATTAGATAAAACCAAACCAGCGTGAAACCCCTCTAGATCTTCATTTTGTTTATAAAATAAACTGATGTCTCCCGCCAAAGTATTGCCTGCTTTGTAATTGGTTCCATTTGTACCATAAGAACCTTGTACCAATCTTGAATGTATATACCTTAAAGTAACACCCATGCTTAATGCATCGGTTAATAAAATATTGTACCCAAAATCATAACTAAATTCTGAAGGCCTTTGAGATGGTAAAGTAGATGTACCAGACTCATCTGTAAAATCAATATTTCCCAAACTAAAAAAGCGTAAAGAACTATTAATCCCGCTATAACTATTCAACTTTTTGTAAAAACCAGCACTTGCTAAATACACGTCATTCAATCCTAAATCCTTTAACCAAGGGGTATAGTTTATTAAAAATCCACGGTCATTTTTCATGTATGGAATCTTAGCAGTGTTGCCAAAAAGATCATTTGCTTCAGGAGACATCGCTATAGATAAGTTCCCCATACCACCCGATCTTGCATCTGGAGAAATCATCATAAATGGCACAGCAGTACTTTGAAGTTTTAAAGTTGTCTGCGCACTGATGGTTTCAACAACAAAATATAAAACAAATAATAAAGCTAATTTAATGGGGGTTGTCTTAATCATAGTCGTATACATTAAATGTAATTAGGATAAAGATACCCCTTGTATTCAATATTTAAAACTTTAATAAGGTATTTATCAGTTGTTCTGAAAGGTCTTTCTGCTGGATTTGAACCCTATAATAATACATGCCGGCCGGCAATATGCGACCTTGGTTATTTCTTCCGTCCCAATCAATTATAATTCTGTTGGAGATAGGTTGAATTAAGGCTTTGGTTGAATAGTGTATCATGCCATTTACATCAAGTACCTCTATTTGATATTGCAAAGGATCTACAATATTCTTTATTTCAAAGCTGAACTTAGATTGATTTATAACAGGATTAGGCATGATCGACAAATTTCGAATTTGGCTATTTTTTATGCCCGGCACATCTACCAAAATTGTATCCCTTGAAATATTTCCTAATAAATCTGCTGCTTTAATAATCAAACGATGTTTACCTTCTGTCATCATTGGCAATGGGTATTGAATGATACCAGACTGATATTCGTTTAAATTATAAGTGAAAAAGGGATTTAAAATATAACTAACGGGAATCGTATCATCAATGATTAGCTTTAGATCCTGCCCTAATTCATTGCCGGAGGATTGAATACCAGAACTATCCTTTAGAGTTACCAATAAAGTTGACGGCGTAGAAACCCAATCTCCTGATTTAAAATAATTTGAATTGACCTTTGAATTGATTTCAGGACCAATTGTATCTGATGAGTTTGTTTTTGATGCGGATTGAATAAAAATAGATTGGAGTTGCTTGCTTGCATCCACCGAATCATTATATGCATAAAGTTGCAATTTTAAAGACGCCATTTTTGAACTTGGCATTGCTGTTGGCATTAAAAAACGAATCTCAAAGCGACCGTCTTTTACTGTCGCCTTCCCTCTAAATAATGCTTGCTCCTGTGTTTCAACAGCAACCGATTGGCTAGTAGATTGATTCGCTAATGTTTTTCTAGAACTAGGCGCATCCCACAAAACAAGATCAATAAAACCATTGAATGAAGACAATATTTGTCTCTGATTTTTGACATACCCATTTAACTTATACTTCTCCCCTATTTTAAAATAAATTGAATCAGAAAGTGGAGCATCATTCAAAAAATCACATTCAATACCAAATTTAGGTTGTGCAATACGCATTGCAGGATCGCCCATCAAACCAAATTTGAAAGCGTTTAAACGATCTCCATTTTTACTAAAATTATACTTTTTAGCTACTTGTAAAGCCACTCCAATTCCAGGATAAGCTCCAGCAGAATTAGACACTAATAAAGCCTGCATAAAAGCATCGTTTATTTGCTTGTTACTATAGGCAAAGACCAATCTATTTGCTGCAACCAAAGCAATAATACCTTTTTCGTTTTGCATCAATGCATCAAATCCAATAGGACTTAACGATGGTTGATCATAAGGAGCAAAGTCACATGACGCAGTAACCATCACAGGCAATTTTCCTGCATTGTTCCATAATTGCATCTCGGATTTTGAAATCACTGCCTCTTCTGAAAGTCTTAAATAATTCCCGTGTCCTGTATAATTTAACACCAAAGTGCCCGCTTGTATTGATTCCTGTATTCCTTTATTAACCTCTGGATAAACAGCTCCTGTAAGGGTTTGATTAGATTTGAATAAATCTAAATACAATTTCTTGTGATTCCAGTTTTGTGTTTTTGATTTCAAGTTATTTACAATCTCCTCTGCATCTTGTAGATGTAAATTATAATCTGCATCATCTGCAACCCAAGTCAATTGATTTTGCCAAATACCCATTTTTTTATTTGACTGGTATTGAATTAATTTGTCCACCATCATGGACGCCTCTGCAATTGTTCTTGCAGGGATTCTACCTATGGCAATATCGATAGAATCAATAGACTGGGGATTGCTTATTTGATCTCCTGCTTGCTGAATAGCATAGAAATCATCGGTACTGTAGGAGGTTAAAATGGCATTCGATAAATCACTTGTATAGACAGGCAATTCTTTATTCAATTGAAGTTTAGAAGGATTAAAATTGCCTATTCCAAATAATAATAAATAGGTTGGCTTGGGTTGACTTTTAATTTTCGATTGCTCTAAAATGTACTTAATATAATTTCTTATAGCAATTGGAGATGCTTGACCACTTGACATTTCATTGAATAGCTGTGTAGATTTAATCAGACTAACTTTTAATCCATTTTGCTTTTCATGAAAAGTTTTAAGTCGCATTGCAGCTGGTAAATAATCTGGGGCAGAAATGATGATATAATCTACTGGGTTGAACGAAAAATTAGGATCGTTGTTTACAAAAGAGGTGATCTCTGCAGCAGGTATTTTATTGGACTCAAAAGCATAAAAGTATTTTTGAGTAGTATCCTTTGTTTTAAATGTGGCAAGGGTGTTTTGCACTAATTGTGTAGGTAACTCCTTGGGGTCCAAACATTGAGTGACATCCCATACCCTAGTTTGATTACTAGCATTCTGTATTTCAAATTCAATAATTTGTTCGGTTGTATGAGTCGATATATAATCAAATCCAAAACTTGAATTACCCCAAAAGCCAATCTTTCTTTGGCCTTGCAATGCCAGGTAATCTATCCATCCAGTGGCAGTTGAAGACGCATTAAAATCAACTTGCACATTCATTACTGCTTTTGGATTATCCAACCAAAGAGAAGTACTATCAAATCTTATTTTATACGCATCATCAAATAAAAATCCTGATACTGGATTTAAAGCAATCGTTTGATACAATTTATCATTCAGTTTTATACTAAAATTTGCATTTGCTTGATAACTGGTAGCAGCTAATTGAGTTTGTAATAATACTGGAGAACTTGTTTCTAATCCATCGATATTGATAGGAAAAACTAAACTTGATTTTTTTGCAACTCCAGTTCCCATTGGGTCTCCTAAAAATGTCTTTCCACTGTTTATAATATTGATACTATCTTTTTCAATCAACCATTTTGCAGGATATGTTTTTATAAATTTAGTAGCCGTATTTAAATTGGGATAATTTCTAAGCCTTTTTCCAACTTGACCGACTGTTACAAAAAAATACAAAGAATCATTTGGAACTATTTTATTTCGAATAGCTCCTTCGTTGGTATTATTTTGCACCCATTTGATTTTTCCCTGCGCATAAAATAATAAACGATCTTGGTCATCGAAAATGCCATCTCCCCCATCCTGCATTTCGATTGCTAATTCAGTTAAACTATCGGGTAATCCCGCAGGTACTTTCTCGGTCAATTTAGACAAATCCATTCCGAATAACTGTACCTGATTGGCATTGATTTTTGTACCTAACCCCAAACCTTTTAATTGCGCTCCAGAAAGCTGGTAAACCCCTTCTGTTGGAACAGCTATTTTAACCCAATTGCCCTTAGAAAGCAACCCCACTTGTCCCATAAGACCTGTAGAAAAGCAGCAGCCAATTAAAAGAAATGTTAAAACGCCATATCTCATAGTATAAAAATAGGCTTTTAGGCACATAAGAATCTACTTGCAATTGAATAAATGAGTAAAAAAGCAAGTATATTCGCAAAAGATTTTCAACCGAACAGATTAAACAAAACAGATGAATTTTATTAATAGCATTTTATTATTTTTTGGGGTTCTATTTCTTGGCCCAAAACTGGTTTCGCAATTTGAAAGCAATAAAAACAATAAAGTTGCTTTTGCATCAAAAGATGACCCATATGATAGCACCATTTTAATCAGAGGAGGGACTTTTGCGATGGGTATGAACCAGGAAAATATCATGGGCGATTGGAATAATAATTTACGCAGAGTGACTGTGAGTTCGTTTCGCATTGACCAATATGAGGTAAGCAATCGACAATACCGTACTTATATCAAATGGTTAGAAAATGTTTTTATTCCAATGGGCAAGGATTCTATTGTGAAAGCTGCTTTACCAGATACATTAGTTTGGAGATCAGATCTTGCCTACAACGAACCAATGGTTGAAGGTTATTTTAGAAATAAAGCATTTAACGACTATCCTGTTGTAGGCGTAAGTTGGGAACAAGCAAATGCTTATTGCAGATGGAGAACAGACAGAGCTAACGAAAAGACTTTAAAAAAATACGGTTTAATTGACCCAACAAAACCATATATCGGGAAGATGGAAGCTAGCAATAGCTTAGTTGATAGCAATAAAAGAAATACTACTTTCCCAACAAGAACTAAACTAAAAAGTAAAGAGTTAGATGATTATGTTTTAATTCCTGACTTTAGATTACCTACAGAAGCAGAATGGGAGTATGCAGCGAAAGTTTCAAGTGGTAAAAATTATATTTCTAATTTCAATAACCCAAAAGCTGGTTCAAATTCCGGCACCCCTAATGCAAGTATCGTATCATCTGATTCTCCTTATCCATGGAGTTCAAATGGCAATGATGGCTTAAGAAGCAATCCTACAGGTCGTATTAGCAAGAAAGAAAAAGATAGTCGTGGCATGTTCATGGCTAACTTTAAAAACGGAAGTGGCGATTACATGGGGATGATTGGTTATACAAATGACGGTGCTGGCTTTCCTAGTAAAATCAATAGCTTTTTACAAAATCCATTGGGCTTATACAACTTGAGTGGCAACGTAAACGAATGGGTAGCGGATATTTATCGTCCAATGAACAGTATTGATATGGATGACTTTAATCCATACAGAGGCAATACCGTATTAGATGGTGACGATCCAAGTATTTCTAGTTATGAAACTGGCACGAATACTTTGATATCAAATAAATCGAGAGTTTATAAAGGAGGTAGCTGGAAAGATCGTCCTTATTGGCTAAACCCTGGCACAAGAAGGTATTTAGATCAAGATAAATCTAATAGTACCATTGGTTTTAGATGTGCGATTTCTGCTTTTGGAATGGATACACCAGACGCAAAAGAAGATCAACCCGGTTTATGGGAGAAAATCAAAAACATCTTTTAATGAAATTACGCATAGGCTCGGGTATAGATTTTCATCAGTTAGTAGAAGGTAGAGATTTATGGATTGGAGGTATTAAAATACCCCATCATAAAGGCGCATTAGGGCATAGTGATGCAGATGTTTTATTACACGCTATTTGCGATGCCTTACTTGGCGCTTTGAGCCTTGGAGATATCGGCACGCACTTCCCAGACACAGACAACGCTTTTAAAAATATTGATAGTAAAATTTTACTAAAGAGAACATATGATTTAATTAGAGCAGAAGGATATCAAATTGTCAATATTGATGCGACCCTTTGCTTAGAAGCCCCAAAGATTAAACCGCATGTAATTGCGATGCAAGAATGTATTGCATCTATTTTACAAATTGGAAATAAAGATATTTCCATCAAGGCTACTACCACAGAAACTATGGGTTTTACGGGTAGAGAAGAAGGCTTAGTGGCAACTGCTACTTGTTTATTGATGGCAAAAAGCTAAACATTATTAATATGACGCTTGGATCAATTGAGGAATTATACAAAATATACAGTGCGCATCCTTCAGTCGTAACAGATACAAGAAAACTTAAACTAGGAGATTTATACTTTGCATTAAAGGGACCTAATTTTAATGGTAATTTATTTGCATTAGCTGCATTAGAAGCGGGCGCTAGTTATGCTATTGTTGATGAGGAAATTCCAAATAGTGTAGCAATACAAGATCGAATCATTTTAGTGGATGATGTATTAACTACTTTACAAGATTTAGCAAAATACCACCGCCAACAATTCACTATTCCATTTTTAGCAATAACTGGTAGTAATGGAAAAACCACCACTAAAGAATTGGTCTATGCAGTTTTAGCAAGTCATTTTAAGACCTATACTACGCAAGGAAATTTAAACAACCATATTGGCGTACCATTGACTTTATTAAGCATCCCAAAAGAGGCAGAATTAGCAGTCATTGAAATGGGCGCAAATCACCAAAAAGAAATCGAAAGTTATTGTTCTTACACCCTACCAACACACGGCATGATTACCAATTGTGGTAAAGCGCATTTAGAAGGATTCGGAGGTGTAGAGGGTGTAAAAAAAGGGAAAGGTGAACTATATGATTTCCTTAGAGCAAATAATGGCACGGTGTTTTTAATGGAAGATTACAACTACTTAAATCAAATGGCTCAAGGTATCCCCCATTTAATTGGATATGGGGAAACTAGTGGACAGATTCAAGGCGATGCGATTGACCAAGAGGGCATGTTGAAAGTGCAAATAAAAAAAGGAATAGAAATTGAATCTATACAAACTCATTTAGTTGGAAACTATAATTTACCAAATGTATTAGCTGCTATAACGATTGGACAATATTTCAAAGTGCCTAATGATAAAATTAAATGGGCAATTGAAAATTACAACCCTACCAATAGTCGTTCTCAACTTCTGACTTGGAAAAACAACGAAGTAATTTTAGACGCCTACAACGCGAATCCTTCGAGCATGAAATTAGCTGTAGAAAATTTTGCTAAATTAAACAAAGAAAATAAAGTTGTTTGCCTTGGTGGTATGAGAGAACTTGGCGAAGACACACTGAAAGAGCATCAAATTTTGATTGACCAACTAAATCAAACTCAATGGAAGCAGGTGATTTTAGTTGGCTCTGAATTCAAACCATGCGTTCACAACTATTTATATTTTGATACCGTTCTTGAAGCTAAAGACTGGCTTCAAACGCAACAATACACTGGCCATGCCCTATTAATCAAAGGTTCTAGGGGCATACAGATGGAGCAATTGATAGCTCCTTAATTTTTGGTATCTTTGTTCCATGAAAAAGAGTTACTTATACAGCACCTTAACAAACAAGTGTCCTAGATGTAGAGAAGGCGCCTTGTTCACTACTACGAATCCGTACGAGCTTTCTAAGGTTACTAAAATGAATGAGCACTGCCCTGTTTGTGGTCAACCTACCGAAATTGAAGTTGGATTTTATTATGGTACTGGCTATGTAAGTTATGCTTTAACTGTTGCCTATTTTGTTTCCATGTTCGTTGCTTGGAAAGTGTTGATTGGCATGACTTGGGAATTAGACGACAACAGAATGTTTTACTGGTTAGGTACAACTATAGTTTTATTAATTTTAATACAGCCTATTTTAATGCGTCTATCACGCTCCATCTGGTTAGGTTGGTTTGTTTCTTATAATAAAAATTGGAAGGACGAGCCATTGGAATACAATGAGCGCATGGATGAGAATAGGAAAGAGATCTAAATCAATAAACCAATTATTTATTTTACATTTGCAATCCTAATAGAGAGGTGTCCGAGTGGTTTAAGGAGCACGCTTGGAAAGCGTGTATACGGCAACGTATCGGGGGTTCGAATCCCTTCCTCTCTGCAAAGCCTATCACGAAAGTGATAGGCTTTTTTAATACGATCAGGCGTCAAGAGCTCGCTCTTGTAAGCTTGGGCGTATGAAAAAAGCCAAATGAATGCGCAGCATTCGTTTGAAAGGCTTTGGTAAAAGAGAATTTGTTGGATGACACCGAACATTGTGAGGTGGCAATCAAAATTCGTTTGAAAGGCTTTGGTAAAAGAGCATTTTTTGGGAGGACGGCGAAGCCGGCTATCCCAACTAGTTTGTTTCTGAAAAGCTTTGGTAAAAGAGAGTTTTTTTGGGAGGACGGCGAAGCCGGCAATACATGATTAAATTCCAAAAAGATTTCGTGCATTACTACTAGTCACCTCTGCAATTTCATGCAAGGGCATTGATTTAATCTCTGCTAATTTTTTGGCTACTTCTAACATGAACGCAGGTTCATTGGTTTTACCTCGATAAGGCACTGGCGCTAAATATGGCGCATCCGTTTCTAAAACTAAATACTCCATTGGGATATCTTTAACCGCTTCTGCGACGCCAGCATTTTTATAGGTGAGGACCCCACCTAATCCTAAATGAAAACCCATCTCAATAATTTGTGCTGCAGATTCTTTACTCCCGCTAAAACAATGAAAGACACCGCGTAATCCTTTTTTCGCAAAAGGCTTTACTAATTCAATGGTCTCACCCATTGCATTACGTGTATGAATTGCAATAGGTAATTTAAAATCGAGCGCCCATTGCATTTGTGTTTCAAAAACAAATTGTTGTTCTTTGGCAAAAGTTTTATCCCAATAATAATCCAAGCCAATTTCACCAATGGCAATAAATTTTCTTTTCGCTAACCAGGTTTCAACTAGGGCTAATTCTTCTTTAAAATTTTCCTTTACATAACAAGGATGCAAACCCATCATCGCAATACAATGAGCTGGATATTTTGTTTCTATTTCTAGCATAGCTTCCAAAGAGCTGCTATCGATCGCAGGCATTAGTATTTTATCTACCCCATTGGTTATCGCATTTTTCATAACCAAGTCAATATCAGACGCTAATTCCGCAGCATAAACATGGGCATGAGTATCAATAAAATGCATAATCAATTGAATTTAAGCACAAAAAAAGGACTTTTTTAATGAACCACATACTAAAAGGCCTCATTTATGCGTTTATGAATAAAAATTACTAACCCATCCCTTCTATTGGATGTAAACTTTGTTTTTTATAGGGTACGGATTATACAGGCCGGGGTTTCTACCCTGGCCTTTTTTATGTCTTTTCTATAAAGCTTTAAATTGATAACCCAGGTTTGAAAAATGCTTTAAAACTTTTGGTAAAGCATATTGCAATCGATCCATCGCTTTTGCGCTATCATGAAATACAATAATGGATCCAGGGGCTGCATTTTGAATCACATTTTGTGCGCATTTTTCTCCAGAAATATGGGTATCAAAATCACCACTTAATACATCCCACATGACTATATTTTGTGGCAAGTCTGGTCTAGCGCTCAAAGCTTTTATTTGAGAAAATTTGATCCTTCCATAAGGTGGTCTAAATAAATTAGATCGAATGTGGGCAGTTGCTTTTTGGATATCCTCCATATATACTTCAGTACTATTATCCCAACCATTCATGTGATTTTGAGTATGATTTCCAACTGTATGATTTGCTACAATGATTTCGGAATAAATGGAAGGATACAATTCAACGTTTTTGCCGATACAAAAAAAGCTTGCTTTCGCATTAAATTTTGCTAATTCTGCTAAGACAAATGGCGTAGCTTCTGGGTGTGGCCCGTCATCAAAACTTAAATAAAGTACTTTTTCCTTTGTAGGTATCCGCCAGGTACAAGACCTATAAATAAGGCGCAACCAAAAAGGGGTTTTAATCAAATACATACCCAAAGATAAATGGTTCTTTTGCCCGTTTGCAACTTATCTTTGTAAAAATAAAGTTCAAATGGAAATATCGGCTGATCAAAAGGTTAGAGTAAGGTTTGCACCCTCTCCTACTGGTGGCTTACACTTAGGTGGTGTTCGTACTGTTTTATTCAATTATTTGTTTGCAAAAAAATACAATGGTGAATTCATATTAAGAATTGAAGACACCGATCAGTCTCGTTTTGTTCCAGGAGCTGAACAATACATTTTGGACACCTTAGCATGGTGTGGATTAACCCCAGACGAAAGTCCAATTCATGGTGGTGCTTATGGACCTTATCGCCAAAGCGAAAGAAAACCCATGTACAAACAATATGCATCACAATTGATTGAACAGGGCAATGCTTATTATGCATTTGATACAGCCGAAGACTTAGATGCAAAAAGAAAAGAGATTCCTAATTTTCAATACAATCGTGCAACAAGAATGAGTATGAAAAACTCATTGAGTTTACCTGATGCCGAAGTTACTCGTTTGTTAAATGAGCATACACCTTATGTGGTCCGTATTAATATGCCAGAAAACGAAGAAGTTGTTTTTGAAGACTTAATTCGCGGCGAGGTAAAGTTTGATACAAGCATGGTTGATGATAAAGTTTTATTGAAAGCAGATGGTATGCCTACTTATCATTTAGCAGTAGTTGTAGATGATTATTTAATGAAAATTACACACGCTTTTAGAGGCGAAGAATGGTTGCCTAGTGCACCTGTACATATTTTAGTTTGGAAAAATTTATTCGGATTAGATAAAATGCCTAAATGGGCGCATCTTCCTTTAATCTTAAAGCCAGACGGTAATGGTAAATTAAGTAAGCGTGATGGCGACAGATTAGGCTTCCCAGTGTTTGCGATGGATTGGACAGATCCTAATTCAAAAGAGACCACGATTGGATTTAAAGAAAGAGGTTTCTTACCGGAAGCATTTATAAACTTGTTAGCGATGTTGGGTTGGAATGATGGAACAGATCAAGAAGTTTTTTCAATGCCAACTTTAATTGAAAAATTTAGTTTAGACAGAGTACATAAAGGGGGCGCGAAATTTGATTATGAAAAAGCTAAATGGTTTAACCATGAATGGATTAAACAATCTGATAATACAACTTTAGCAACACTAGTAGCACCTTATTTTCAAGCAGCCAATATTGAGATTCATGAAGCAAGTTATTTAGTAAAAGTTGTCGGCTTAGTTAAAGAGCGTTGTCAATTACTTACAGACTTTATAACACAATCTGCTTTTTTCTTTACCCCTCCTACTGAAATTGATACCGCTTCTATCCTGCCGAAATGGGATACTACAAAAGCAGCATTTTTTACAAGTGTAATGGATGCTTATAAGAATCAGTCGGTAGCAAATGATGCTACTGAATTAGAAAGCCATTTTAAAGGACTAGCAGCAGAGCAAGGACTCAAACCAGGCGACTTGATGTTGCCTTTTAGAATCATGCTTGTTGGTGGTAAATTTGGACCTGGCGTATTTGATATTGTCGCAAATATTGAAACAAAGGATGCAGCAAATCGTATACAATTTTGTTTAGATTTGTTATCAAAATAATCATGTAAATTGTACTTGATGCAAACAGAAAGACCCATAAGAGTATTAGTAGCCAAAGTAGGATTAGACGGACACGATCGTGGCGCTAAAGTAATTGCAACTGCGCTTAGAGATGCAGGTATGGAAGTAATTTATACAGGACTCAGACAAAGTCCCGAGATGGTGGTTCAAGCAGCTTTACAGGAAGATGTGGACGCAATCGGCATTAGTATTTTATCGGGTGCACACATGACTGTTTTCCCAAAAGTATATCAACTAATGCAAGAGAAAGGTTTAAAGGATGTCTTGCTTACAGGTGGAGGTATTATTCCTGAGGAAGACAATCAACAATTACATGATATGGGTATCGGTCATTTATTTGCACCTGGCACCAATACGACGGATATTGCTGCCTACATTAAAAAATGGGTTGCAGAAAACAGAAAGCACTGATCTATCTAAATATCTCTTTCATCTATAAAATTACTTGTTATGTCTTTTCAAACTTTGTTTACAAAAATGGAAGATCATACATTGATCATTACCATCAATCGTCCAGAGAAATTAAATGCATTGAACCAACAAGTGATGCAGGATTTGGATGCAGTATTTGATCGAGTATACAAGTTCCCTGAAATAAAATCTGTCGTTATTACTGGTGCAGGATTAAAAAGTTTTGTTGCTGGTGCCGATATCAAAGAATTCCAAGATTTATCTAAAGCAGAAGCAACTGCACTTGCAAAAAGAGGCCAGGATATTTTCTTTAAAATTGAAAACTCCCCTAAACCAGTCATTGCATGTGTCAATGGATTTGCATTAGGCGGTGGTTGTGAATTAGCAATGAGTTGTCATTTTATCATTGCATCTGAGAACGCTATTTTCGGACAACCAGAAGTGAACTTAGGTATTATGGTAGGCTATGGTGGCTCTCAAAGATTGACCCAAAAATTAGGCAAAGCAAGAGCGATGGAATTAATCATTACGGGCAATACAATCAATGCCGAACAAGCTTTACAATATGGCTTAGCCAATTATATTGTTCCTCAAACTGAATTATTAGACAAAGCATTCTCTTTGCTGGCTGCTGCTCATACCAAAGCACCACTTGCTATTGCGAACTCAATCAAAGCAGTGAATGCAGCATGGGACGAGTCAGTAAATGGCTATGAATTGGAAGCCAACTTATTTGGCGACTGTTTTATCACTGCAGATTGTAAAGAAGGAATCCAAGCCTTTATAGACAAAAGAAAACCTCATTTTACTGGGCATTAATCTCTTTTTTATTCGAATTTAACAGGCAGAACTGACCCAATTTAATCATTGCTGTATTACCTTTGCGGTATTAAAACTGCAAGTATGGAATATAGAATTGAGAAAGACACAATGGGCGAAGTTAAAGTACCCGCTCATGTTTATTGGGGTGCTCAGACACAAAGAAGTATCGAAAATTTTAAAATTGCACAGGACATCAACAAGATGCCTAAAGAAATTATTAAAGCTTTCGCCTATTTAAAAAAAGCTGCTGCATTAACCAATTTTGATGCAGGTGTTTTGCCTAAAGAAAAATGTGACTTAATTGGTCAGGTTTGTGATGAAATTCTTGCAGGTAAATTAGACGATCAATTCCCTTTAGTAGTTTGGCAAACAGGAAGTGGCACACAAAGCAATATGAATGTGAACGAAGTTATTGCTTACCGTGGTCATGTACTTCAAGGTGGAAGCTTAACAGATAAAGAAAAGTTTTTACACCCTAATGATGACGTTAATAAGTCTCAATCTTCCAACGACACTTTCCCAACAGCAATGCATATTGCTGCTTACCAAATTTTAAAAGAAGTAACTGTACCTGGTATCACTACTTTAAAAAATACATTAGACGCAAAGAGCGCTGCCTATATGCATATTGTTAAAATTGGTCGTACCCATTTTATGGACGCTACACCTTTAACATTAGGCCAAGAAATTAGCGGTTATGCAAGTCAACTAAAACACGGATTAAAAGCGATTCATAATACTTTAGAGCATTTAAGTGAATTGGCATTAGGTGGTACTGCAGTTGGTACTGGTATCAATACCCCTAAAGGTTATTCTGAAAATGTTGCAAAACATATTGCAAATTTGACAGGATTGCCATTTGTGACAGCAGAAAACAAATTTGAAGCATTGGCTGCACATGACGCCATTGTAGAAGCACATGGTGCATTAAAAACTGTTGCGGTTAGTTTAATGAAAATTGCCAATGACGTGCGTATGTTGTCTTCTGGACCACGCTCTGGTATTGGAGAAATTTTTATCCCAGACAACGAGCCAGGATCTTCAATTATGCCAGGTAAAGTAAACCCAACGCAATCAGAAGCATTGACAATGATTGCTGCTCAAGTAATGGGCAACGATGTGGCAATCAATGTGGGTGGATCAATGGGGCACTTTGAATTGAATGTGTTTAAGCCATTAATGATTTACAACTTCTTACATAGTGCAAGATTAATTGGGGACGGTTGTATCAGCTTCAACGATAAATGTGCTGTTGGCATCGAACCAATCGAAGCAAATATCAATAAGCACGTAAACAATAGTTTAATGCTAGTAACTTCTTTGAATACAAAGATTGGCTACTACAAGTCTGCTGAGATTGCACAAAAAGCACATAAAGAAGGTACTACTTTAAAAGAGATGGCTGTGAAATTAGGCTATGTTACCCCTGAAGAATTCGACGCATGGGTTATTCCAGCTGATATGGTAGGACTTTAATAAAACGAATTTTACCACATAAGTAGAGTGGTAGAAATTATACTATTCCGTAGCGAACGTTCGAGCTTGCGAGCCGAGCCTAGGGATAGGTATATTTTCTACCACTTTGTGTTAATAATAATTTGATATTTTAATGTACTCTTTCTCCATTAGAGTAGGTCTTCAACACCTTTACGTGTAGGATACTATCTGTAGAAACTTTCATTAAGTCTTTGTCAAGTAGAATGAAATCTGCTTTTTTCCCTACTTCGATAGAGCCTACTTGCTTTTCCATGCGGTTGGCTTTTGCAGCCCAGATTGTCATCCCTCTAATGGTTTGTTCACGAGTTAATGCATTTTCCATTTGGAATCCACCAGCTGGAAAACCTTTAGCATCTTGTCTTACAACAGCAGCTAAAAATGTTTTGAAAGGATTGATTTCTTCCACAGGGAAATCTGTGCCTAATGGCAACCACCCATTTTGTTTTAATAATTGTTGGAATGCATAACCACCTTTTAATCTTTCTGCACCTAAACGATCTCCAGCCCAATACATATCACTTGTGGCATGCGTTGGTTGTACCGAAGGAATAATATTATACTTGCCAAAATAATCAAAGTCAATAGGATTTAAAATTTGTGCATGTTCGATACGCCATCTTTTTTCGTTCTTACCTTTTAAATATTTCTCATACACTTTTAGTACAACCCTATTTGCGCTATCGCCAATAGCATGCGTACACATTTGAAAATCCGTGTTGATTAATTTAGCCGCAACAGAATCAAAATGTGCTTGGCTACTTAATAAAAACCCACCCCAGCCTGGTTGATCTGAATAATGTGCCAATAATGCTGCACCTCTAGAACCTAATGCACCATCCCCATATACTTTTACGCCTTTCACCATCAATCGATCAGTGGTATATCCTCCATTCGTGAAATAAGACGAAGTATATGAACTTGGCTTATCACTTAACATCACATACAAACGCATTTTTAATTCATCGCTTTTTTGCAATGCATCAATCATGTCAATATCATTTGGACTCAAACCGCAATCAGTGATGGTTGTTAATCCTGTTGCGAAACAATTTTTCTGTGCAGCAGTCAACCAATTTTTATAATCTTCCTTAGTGGCTGCTGGCACATTTCGCTCTACCACACCAACAGCATTATCAATTAATAGACCAGTAAGTTTTCCACCAGCCGTAACAAAGTCACCACCCTCCATTGTTTGACCCGCTTTCACGCCGGCTATCTGTAATGCTTTTTCATTGGCAATACTTGCATGTCCATCTACACGTTCTAATAGAACAGGTCTATCTGGGAACAATGCATTTAATTCAGCATTGGTTGGGAATGCTTTACCAGGGAATCTATTTTGATCCCATCCTCTTCCACGAATCCATCCATTACCTGGATGAGTTGCAACGAATTCTTGAACACGACGTAATACTTCGTCCCAAGAATCAGCAAACATTAAATCTACTGCGTATAAAGATTGTCCATAACCCAAAAAGTGTGCATGCGCATCCACAAAACCAGGATATACGTTTGCTCCCTTTGCATCCACCACACTATCTGCTTGATAATTTTTAAGAATCTCATCGTTTGTACCTACTGCTACGATCTTTCCATCCTGCACAGCCATGGCTTCTGCGACTGCAAATGCCTCATTGACAGTATAAATTTGTGCATGGTGCACCACTAAGTCTACTCTTTGATTGATACATGAGCTAAAGAAAACAATAATAGCAATCGCAAATAATTGACGCATAGAATTTATTTAGAAACTAAAAATAAGGAATTAAAATAGAAATTGACACTAGGTTTAAAGAAGCCGCTAATAAAGACAATTAGGCTTCAACTAGTTCAATAATTCACAAGGCTTTAAGCCAGTGTGTTTTTTAAAAGCCGCTGAGAAGTGCGAAATAGAAGAGTACCCCAATAAAGCAGATACATCTGTTACGCTCAAAGACTTTTCGTACAACAAATACTTAGCGTGCTCCATTCTTTGTTGTTGATAGAAGTCAAAAATGGTGGTTCCAAAAACCTCTTTAAAGCCTTTCTTTAAATAGCATTCATTCATGGCTACTTTTCGGCTCAACTCTTTAATCGTAATTGGATCGCCAATATGCTGTAATAAAATTTCTCTAGCTAGATAGATGCTTTCTCTACCACGTTCGTCTGATAAAAATTTACATGAAAAACCTTCTTCTTTCTCATCTACAATACACTCCAAGCTGAACAATAATAATTCATGGATTTTTGCATTGATAAAAATATTTTCCAATGAGCCAGTATAACTATAATTCAATAAAGAATCCAATGTGCCACGCTTACGCATACACAGAGGAAATGTTTTGACAAAAGCATTAGGATGCTTGAACGCTAAAACCTCATCTTTACGATTATTCAATTTTACATTATGTACAAACTGATGTAAAAAAGTAGAGGTAAAATGAAATGAAAATACATCGATCGTTCTAAGTGGACCAGCACAATCTTCGGTAGGTAATTGATTACAATTACCACACAGTTTATTTTCACAATATCGATTCCCTGAAATACAAAATCTTAACTCCAAATAATTATCAGCAGGACGGCTAGCATTATAGTGGTAAATGAACATACCCGTATCTTCCAATTCTGCAGGTGATTGCGTATAGTAACGATTAATTTTGTACTGTGTAGAGCCAGGAATTAACTGCTCTTTTTGGTACAACATAGCCATCCCAGCAAAGCCATTGGGTTGGTTAACCTGTTTTAATATATCGTTTGCTAACATCATTGAAGCACAAATTTAAACTATAAACAACAAATGATGTAAAAAGGTTCATTTTATGACTTAAAAATGACGCAAAATAAAGCCCAAATTTTGACTCTATTTTTAATTTTTCCATACAGATCCAGGTCCTATTTAAAAATCGATTTTAAGGCCATTTTTAGCCCCATTTTTCGACTTTGCGAAATTTACAAAACAAGTTTAATGGGGATAACTATTCAGGCGTTTACAAGTCCAAAAAGGCGTAAATTTTATTAAGTTTGTATGCGTTCAAAACGCCTTATAAAAACAAAAATTTCACTGTTTATGTCAGAAGATTTACAACACCCAGACTCGGCCGAGAATAAGAATTATGGCGCCGATAGTATCCAGGTATTAGAAGGATTAGAAGCGGTAAGAAAACGCCCAGCAATGTATATTGGCGATGTGGGCATGAAAGGTTTACACCACTTAGTGTATGAAGTAGTAGATAACTCAATCGATGAAGCATTGGCCGGCTATTGCTCTCATATCGAAGTGACTATTCATACAGACAATTCAATAAGTGTTCAAGATAATGGTCGTGGTATCCCAACTGCGATGCATACTAAAGAGAAAAAGTCTGCATTGGAAGTCGTAATGACTGTTTTGCATGCGGGTGGTAAGTTTGATAAAAACACGTACAAAGTATCTGGTGGATTACACGGTGTGGGTGTGAGTTGTGTAAATGCATTAAGTACTAAATTATTAGTCACTGTTGAGCGTGAAGGCAAAATATTTGAGCAAGAGTATTCCATCGGTGTTCCAAAATATGCAGTTAGAGAAGCTGGCACAAGTGAAAAAACAGGTACTAGAGTTCATTTCTGGCCTGACCAAACTATTTTCCAAGAAACAGTTTACCGTAAAGAAATATTAGAAGGTCGTTTACGTGAATTGTCTTATTTGAATAAGCGCATCAGCATCACCTTAACAGATTTAAGAGAATTAGACGAAGCAGGAGCGCCTTATGTAAATCATTTTTACAGCGAAGGTGGTATAGTTGAGTTTGTTCAAATGTTAGATAAGAACGGAAATAGAAATCCAATTATCGCCGCTCCATTGTATGTTGAAGGTTTAGATGAAGCTTCTAATGTTATGGTAGAAGTTGCGTTGACTTACAACGATGACTTTAAAGAGAATATTTTTTCTTATGTAAACAATATCAATACCATTGAAGGTGGTACACACGTAACTGGTTTTAGAACAGCCTTAACTCGTGTATTCAAAAGCTATGGTGATAAAGAAGGTTTGTTTGAAAAAGCAAAAGTAACAGTTGAGGGGGATGACTTTAGAGAAGGTTTAAGTGCGATTATTTCTGTGAAAGTGCCTGAACCACAATTTGAAGGTCAAACAAAAACGAAATTAGGTAATAGCGAAGTGAGTGGTGTGGTGCAAACAACAGTAGCACGCGTATTGGAAGCCTATTTAGAAGAGAACCCTAAGGAAGCGAAATATGTAATTTCTAAAATCATTCTTGCTGCCCAAGCCCGCGTTGCTGCTAAGAAAGCGCGCGATATGGTTCAAAGAAAAACTGTATTGTCAGGTGGTGGATTGCCTGGTAAATTAGCCGATTGCTCTGAACGTGACCCCGAAAGTTGTGAGTTATACCTTGTCGAAGGAGACTCGGCGGGTGGTACAGCGAAACAAGGTCGTGAAAGAAGTTACCAAGCGATTTTGCCATTACGTGGTAAAATTTTGAACGTAGAAAAAGCAATGGAACATAAGATCTATGAGAACGAAGAGATCAGAAATATGTACACTGCATTGGGTGTAACGGTTGGTACACCGGAAGATCCAAAAGCATTGAATATTGCAAAATTGCGTTACCATAAACTAATCATCATGACCGATGCCGATGTGGATGGATCGCATATTGCTACTTTGATTTTAACCTTCATCTTTAGATATATGAAAGAATTGGTGCAAAATGGTTATGTCTATATCGCACAACCTCCTTTGTATTTAGTAAAGAAAGGTAAAGACCAAGAATATGCTTATAGCGAAGAGCAAAGAAAGGGCTTAGTTGAAAAACTAGGTGGTGGAAATGATAGCTCTGTGACGATTCAAAGATATAAGGGTCTGGGTGAAATGAACGCTGATCAATTATGGGAAACAACCATGGATCCAACTAGAAGAACCCTTAAACAAGTGACCATTGACAGTGCAGCTGAAGCCGATAGAATCTTCAGTATGTTGATGGGAGACGAAGTGGCTCCTAGAAGGGAATTCATTGAATCTCATGCCAAATATGCAAAAATTGACGTTTAAGGGCCTCAATTGAGGAGAATTTATAAACATTTAACAAAAAAACGTATAATTCAAACCTTGAATATCAATAAATAAACTACTTTCAATTAGCATTTTAAAAATTAAAATATATACAAAATGGACACTTCAAAAATGATCAAAGCATATTGCTTGAAAACAAAAGAAAAAAACGTACCAATGCATGACGCTGTAATTACTAAAACTGCTAAAGGCGGTTATATGGCTGGCGGTCACGATGGTAAAGGAAATAAAATGGCAGCAATCATGAGCGAAACAAATGCTTTAAAAGCAATCGCTGATGGTGTAGCTACTAAGGGCTTTTAATTTTAAGTGACCCCTTAATGAATTTTTTTTAAGGCCACCCATAAACGGTGGCCTTAATTATTTTAATCCCCTATCTTCACTACGCCGTGGTGGATTTTTGTCAATGTCGCAAAGCAATGTTCCATACTCTTAATGTCTTTAATAATTAAGATAAATGTTTTACCTACTTGTTTAAAATGGGCATTGTTCATGGCTGTTTGTGTAAAGTTTAATAAGCCTTTGAAAATAGCACTTTCATAATAAGGCGAATCTGGACGATTGATAAAAAAACACCTCAATGTTTCGTCCTTCAAAGTCATTTTTTCAAACCCTAATGAAATTGCCAGCCTTCTTGATTGAATGGTCGTAAATAAAGCGGCTACTTGTTTTGGCATCGGCCCAAAACGATCAATCAATTCAATTTTCATTGCGTCTAATTCTGCATCATCCTCAGATTGATCCAGACGTGTATATAATGAAAGCCTTTCACCAATACTTTCTACATAAGCATCTGGTATCATGATTTCTAAATCCGTATCAATTGTACAATCTGTGACAAAATCATCTTGTTTGCTTATTTCTTCTTCAAATAATTCTTTAAAGTCGGAGCGTTTTAATTCACGCACGGCTTCCGCTAAAATCTTTTGGTACATTTCAAACCCTATCTCAGCCATAAAGCCACTTTGCTCCCCTCCTAATAAATTTCCTGCACCACGAATATCTAAATCACGCATTGCAATCTGGAAGCCAGAACCTAATTCACTAAACTGTTCAAGGGTTTGTAAACGCTTACGGGAATCATCGGGCAAAGTAGTCATTGGAGGAGCCAATAAATAACAAAATGCTTTTTTATTGCTTCTACCCACCCTACCTCTTAACTGGTGTAAATCACTCAATCCAAATTGATGTGCATTATTGATGATGATTGTATTCACATTCGGAATATCTACACCACTTTCGACAATATTTGTACAAACCAATACATCATACCTGCGTTCTATAAAGTCAAATATTTTTTCTTCTAACTGATGTCCTTCTAATTGTCCATGTGCAAAGCCGATACTCAAGTCTGGACAAAGCTTTTGAATCATCGCACACATCTCAGCCAATCCTTGTACCCTATTATGTATAAAAAACACTTGACCACCTCTTTCTGTTTCAAAATAAATTGTTTCGCGAATCACATCTTCATGAAACACTTGCACTTCTGTATGGATAGGTTGTCGATTGGCAGGCGGTGTATTGATAATGCTTAAATCCCTTGCACCCATTAAACTAAAATGCAGGGTTCTAGGAATAGGTGTCGCAGTCAATGTCAAACAATCTACATTCGTTCTTAATGTTTTTAATTTTTCTTTATGCGCTACACCAAATTTTTGCTCTTCATCTATCACCATTAAACCTAATTCCTTGAATTGGACTTCTTTTCCTAATATACCGTGCGTACCAACAAGAATATCAATCTTACCCTCTTTGACTTTGGCGATCGTTTCTTTTTTCTGAGCAGCAGATTTGAACCTGTTTAAGAAATCTATTTCTATAGGAAAATCTTTCAGCCTTTCTTTAAAGGTCTTATAATGCTGGAAAGCTAAAATGGTAGTTGGCACAAGTACTGCAACTTGCTTGCCATCTATTGCCGCTTTAAATGCAGCACGAATAGCTACTTCCGTCTTCCCAAAACCTACATCACCACAAACCAAACGATCCATCGGAGCAGGTGCTTCCATGTCTTTTTTCACATCTGCAATTGCTTTTGCTTGATCAACCGTGTCTTCGTAAATAAAAGAAGCTTCTAGCTCATGCATCATATAATTATCTGGCGTAAAAGCAAATCCAGTTTGTGCTTTTCGTTGCGCGTACAATTTAATTAAATCGAATGCGATCGCTTTCACTTTCGCCTTGGTCTTGTCTTTTAATTTCACCCAAGCATCAGACCCTAACTTATTCACCTTTGGTGGCGTACCTTCTTTTCCTGTGTATTTGGAGATCTTGTGTAATGAATTAATATTCACATAAAGGATATCACTGTCCTTGTAAATTATTCTTACCGCCTCTTGCATCATGCCGCTCACTTCGATTTTCTGTAAACCACTGTACACGCCCACTCCATGGTCAATATGTGTCACATAATCACCCGGATGTAGATCGCTTAATGTCCTTAAGGTAATTGCCTTATTCTTACTGTAGGCCTGTTTTACTTTATACTTATGGTAACGTTGAAAAATTTGATGATCCGTATAGCAAACCATTTTATGATCATGGTCCACAAATCCTTCATGTATATTTTTTACAATAGGGGTAAATTGTATCTCGGTTTTTAAATCCGAAAAAATCGCATGTAATCGCTCTAATTGTTTTGCTTGTTCTGCAAACAAAAACAAATCGTATCCTTTTTTTTCAAATTCTTGTAAGTTGGCTATCAAGTATTGAAACTGCCTATTAAAACTGGGTTGCACTTGTGTACTAAACGCCAATTTAAGTTCAGTTAAGTTTGCCTGAGAACCCCATTCAATAATATTTTTCTTTAATAACTGTTCCGTTACTGTATCCACAGGCACTAGGTCGTCTAAATTCGTATGCTTCTTATGTGTATCTAAATCATCTATTAATTTAGTTACAGGCGCATGTAATAAAAACGCCTCCAAGGCTTCCATTTGATCATTCCCTTTCTGTTGTATGAATGTCCAATCCTTTAACCAAACTATGGTATTGTCTGCAATAAATTCCATTATAGGAATTTTTGCTGTGTCTTCGAATTGAGTAGTGACATTTGGAATGATATTCACCTGCAATAACTTACGCTCACTTAACTGCGTCTCTGGATCAAATAAACGAATACTGTCTACCTCTTCGCCAAATAATTCTACCCTATATGGTTTTTCGTTACCAAAAGAATAGATATCAAAAATGCCGCCTCTTAATGCAAATTGTCCAGGCTCATATACAAAATCAGTTCTTTCAAAACCATACTGAACAAGACTTTCCATTAAAGCTTCTAAACCCAGGGTATCATTCGTTTTTATTTGAATGATATGTTGCTGCAAGGTCTTAGGCATGATTACTTTTTCAAAAAAAGCTTCCGGATAAGTCACTACGATTTTTTTATTTCCACCCATCGACAATTTAGTCAAAGCCTCCGTTCTCAACATTACATGAGAAGGATTTAGTAAACTAAAATTCTGTGCAGTCTTAAAAGAGGAAGGGAAATAAAATAAATCTAAAGCGCCGGTAATACTTTCAATAGTATTATAGAAATACGCAGCTTCCTCTGCATCATTCAATACAATCAGATGATTATAAGAAGCGGTTTGAACATTTGTAAAAACATGTTGTAAAACAAAAGCAGGGGCCGATCCGTTGAGATTTTGCAAATGAACTTGAAAAGGCTTTTTTGTAGATTCGGACATAGCAATCCCATCTACTATTTTTTTTAGGAGGGGGGATACATTGTATCGTTCAAACAAAGATTTTTCATTCATGATTCAGTCTACAAAGATACAATCAAAAAATAGACGACGCAGCGATACTTAAGTCAATTTCCTGAAATTGATGCTTTATTACCTCAATATGTGCGACGCCATTCATGCCAGAAAAAAAAGGAATATACATACCCTCTTTATAACCCAGCAGGATGGTATATTTTCCAGGTTTCAATTTTAGCTTAAAACTTCCATCTACCTCCGACCTCACCTGCTTAATTAATTTTGCATTCAATCCTTTTGCAAAATGACCTTGTTGATCGATTAACTGATTTACCATGGCATATTCATAGACAAAAATAATGGTCGATATTGGCGTACCCGACTGTTTAGACCCTCCCTTTAGAGGCATATTTGTTTCTTTTTCAAGCAATACAAATCCTTTAATACCTTGACTTTGGATACAAAAACTCATTAGAATTGGTACTAATAATAGTATTGAGACCCAGCGAAATGAATTGGTACACATTGTTGATGGTTTGTTTAAAGTTACACCAAAAAATGGAGGCTAAATAAACTAGCCTTTTTAAACTAGAAGATGTATGAATTACAAAGTTTTGATTGTAATTTAGAAGCATGAAAAAACAACTTTTACTACCCCTATTTTTTGTTTTCATATTGAATACAATTCATGCACAAGAAGCAACCAAAAAAGAGATCTTGATGGAGACCTCCAATAAATTATCATTGGAAGCGAGAGAAAAGTTTTCTAAAGCAGTTCTTTTAGCAAAGCAGAATGGATGGCCATTAAAATATCAATCCAACAATCAAAATAATGCGAGTCTAATTGGCGTCGATGCAAAAGGATGGCCTAAATATTATATTGGATTTGCAGACCCAGTTGCTGCAATAACGATTAATGCAAATAAAGTTTGGCCTGGTGCTGCCTCTAATTTAAACCTGAGTGGGTCAGATGACGCAATGACAAATAAACTTGGTGTATGGGACGAAGGAAGTCCAAGATTAACACATAAGGAATTTCAGAATAGAATTACGCAAAAAGACAACTCGACTCAAGTGGTTACCCACAGCACACATGTGGCAGGTATTGTAATGAGTAAAGGGTTAAATCCATTATCAAAAGGAATGTCTTATAATGTAAAAGGAATTCTTGATTATGATTGGAACAACGACTTGTCTGAAATGTCTGCAGCTGCCGCGAATGGATTGCTTTTCTCCAATCACTCTTATGGAACCGTAACAGGATGGAACTACAATAGCGATTCTTCCCGTTGGGAATTCAATGGCAGATGGAATGAAAAAGAGGATTTTAGATTTGGAATCTATGACTCTGATGCAGAAATACAAGACTCCATTGCATACAATGCCCCTAATTATTTAATTGTTGCTGCCGCTGGAAATAATAGAACAAGTACTGGCCCTGCAGTTGGACAAACCTATTGGAGAAGAAATGAAACAGGTAGAATGATCAATGCTGGTGCTAGACCATCCGATATTAGTAGCAATGATTCATATGGAAGCATCTCTTCTGATAAAAATTCTAAAAATATTTTAACCGTAGGGGCAGTGAATGGTATACCATCTGAATACAATAAAAAAGAAGATGTTGTCATTAGTAATTTTAGTTCATGGGGCCCAACTGACGACGGAAGAATAAAACCAGATATTGTAGCACAGGGCGTTGCTGTATATGCTCCTATCGCAACAAATGATTCAAGTTATGGGTACCAGAATGGCACTTCAATGGCGTCTCCAGGTGCAGCCGGAAGTTTAATGTTATTGCAAGAATTAAGTCAACGATTTACGATTAATGGTGCGCCTAAAATTTTAAAATCTGCTACAGTAAAAGCATTAGCGATACATACAGCAAATGAAGCTGGAATTTATCCAGGACCAGATTATAAACATGGTTGGGGGTTACTTAATATAGGAGAAGCAGCACAGGTATTAAATACTTCATTAACAAATAACAATAGTGCCAATAGTCCTCATTTTGTATACGAAAACACTTTGTTAAATGGGGATAGTGCCTCCTACTCGTTCACTGCATCAGGAACAAGACCGGTAAAAGCGACACTAGTTTGGACAGATATTAAAGGAACTGCAAGTACTGTTTTAAATGACAATAGCCCTGAATTAATCAATGATTTAGACCTTGAAATTAAGCAAGGCAATAAAAAATTCAATACATGGAATTTGGATCCGCGTACACCAGAAGATCCTGCATTTAGAGGTATCAATAATATTGATAACGTAGAAAAAGTAGAAGTAGACACCAGCTTAGTTGGCACACTTTATACAGTTACAGTCAAGCATAAGGGGACATTAGGAAGAGGACAACAGAACTACTCCTTAATTATTAGTGGTGCTGGAGGAACGGCCTATTGTAATTCAGCAGCGACATCTGGTGTAGGAACAAAGATTGATAGTATACAATTAAACAATGTTAAATTCTCAAAAACAACTGCAGACAATTACGTTGATAATACTGCAAAATTTATCAATGGGGAATTAAATGGAACATTGTATTTATTCATGAAATTAAGTAGTGCAGACGCTTCAAATAATAATCGATTTGTAAAAGTATTTATTGATTATAATAACAACGGCGTATTTGATGCGAATGAATTGGTGCATACGAGTGCAGGAATTGCAAATGGAGATTATAGCAGTTCAATCAATTTAAATGGTAATTTAATTATTAATCAATTGACGAAACTTCGAGTTGTTGTGGCAGAAGCAAATGCAGCATCTGATGTGAATGCTTGTGGTAATTATGCTGCAGGTGAAACACAGGATTACACACTTAAAGTAGTAAATCCCTCAAACGATGTACAAATTACAGAGATAACGAGTCCTAATGGAGGTGCCTCAGAAAAATCGGTGCAATATGTGACTGTAAAAGTTGCAAATAATGGTACAACAAGACTTACTAATCTACCTTTAAGTTTAGAAGTAAAAAAAGGGAATACCACTATTTTAAACATTACTGAAACATTTACTGGCAGATTATATGGTTCAGAAATGATGTCCTATACTTTTCAAAAGCCAATTGCAATTGAATTAAATCAGCAATACACTATTACTGCAACTGCAAGTATTAGCAACGACCAACAACCTGCCAACAACACTATTACTTCTGTATTCAATAGCGCGAACTCAAGCCCTGCATTAACAGGCTCTGCAACTGGATGTAATGATATTGTTCAATTATTGGCCAATATTGCAAATGGCGAAGACCAGTATTTATGGTATGATAAAAACAATGATATAAGCAGACCTATCGCCATGGGTTCGGCAATTAGAACTTCAACAACCGCTTCAGATGTCTATTTGGGAAAAGGATGGACAGGATTTATAGGACCAAAAGACAATACAACATTAAGTAATTCTGGTGGCTATAATAACTGGGGCAGTAGTTTTGGAGAGTTTGTTAGATTCAATACAAGGGGACCAATAGTTTTAGAAACAACAAAATTATATACTGGCTATGCTGGTAAAATAGAACTTGAATTAAGGGCTTTAAGCACATTCACCGATACTACTTACTCTTACTACCCTTCGCAAACACAAAAAACTATTTTACATGTGGTAGCTAGTAGCCCAAGTCCTGCACAAGCCACCGGCTCAGCTGGATCTGGCGCTCCTACTCCTTTTGTACAAGGCGATACAGGAAGGATTTATGCAATCAATATGAATATTCCACAAGCAGGGAATTATATTTTGATTGCACGTTGTTTAGATAGTGCAACTATTTTTAGAAATAATAATATCACAACAAACAACCATCCATTTGGACCAACTGTGCTTGCATCCATCACTGGAAACTGGGCTGGAGCAAATTTTGAGAAATTCTATTATTTCTTTTATAACATGCAAATCAGTACACCACAGTTTGAAAAAGCACTGACAAAAATACCTGTGGTTTTAACTGCTAAACCAATCATTAGTCAAATAGGTATTGATAGTTTGAGCACCACAGTGGCAGATAGCTACCAATGGTTTATTAATGATGAATACATTAATGGTGCAACAAGCCGAGGAATTAAAATTAGTAAAAATGCACTTTACAAAGTGAGTGCCACTACTGGAACATGTACGAATTACTCAGAAAACAAACTTGTTTTAATAACAGATATACCTCAAGCCCCAACAAAAGAAATTGGATTAAAAATTGTATCAACCGATTATGTAGAGAATATAATTAAAGGAAACCAATTTTATATCCAGTTTAATAATGTCAAAACCAATACAATTGGATTGAGTATCTTAAATAGCAATGGTGCAACCGTCTTCCAGAGAGATAAACTTAACAATCAGACATCTACACAAGCGGTACAAATACCAACATTGACAACCGGCATCTATTTTGTGAAAGTTTTTGCAAACAATAAGGTTTACGTTCAAAGCGTATTCGTTACTAATAATTAAAAATTATGCTTCAACCCTGGCAAGACGCTGTAGTTACAAAAATTGTGCAGGAGACACCTCACACAAAGCGTTTTTGGATAAAGATGTCCAGCGTTACGGTGTTTGATTTCACGCCAGGACAATTTGTGACCTTAGATCTTCCAATACATGAACAAAAAAATAAACGCTGGAGAAGTTATTCCATTGCATCCGCGCCAGATGGCAGCAATGAAATTGAATTAGTAATTGTATTATTGGAAGGCGGACTTGGCACAACCTACTTATTCAATGAGGTAACTGTAGGTACTATCCTTAAAGTACGAGGCCCTCAAGGTGTTTTTGTTTTGCCAAAAGAAATTACAACAGATCTTTATTTCATTTGCACAGGAACAGGGGTTGCTCCTTTTAGGTCCATGATTTTAGATATTCATCAAAAGAAAACTAGCCACCAGAATATTCATTTATTATTTGGCTGTAGAAAATACACGGACTGCTTATACGGACATGAATTTAAATCTTTAGAAACCAAAGAACCTCAATTCTTTTATCACCCTAGCTTTTCTAGAGAGACAGAAATTCAAGAAGGCGCAAATCAAGGATATGTCCATGCAACTTATATAAGGCTTTTAGAAGAAGGCGCAAGCAAAGAGGCCCAATTTTATATTTGCGGCTGGAAGGATATGGTGGACGAAGCAAGGAACACATTAGCCACATTGGGGATTCCCAAAAATCAGATTCATTTTGAACTTTATGGATAAAAAGAAAGCGCCCAAAATTGGGCGCTTTCTTTTTATGAACTTTATGCATAACCGCTCGGTAAAAGCATAAGGGTCTAATAATATTTAAGCAATATGCTTTAATACCAAGGCCTTTACTTCGCTCATTGGTATTCTTTCTTGTTGCATGCTATCTCTATAACGAATAGTTACTGTATTGTCTTCCTTAGTTTGATGATCGATTGTTACACAGAAAGGTGTACCAATTGCATCCTGTCTTCTGTATCTTTTGCCAATAGCATCTTTTTCTTCATAGAAGCAGTGGAATGAAGGCTTACACTCATCCATCAAGGCTTTTGCTAATTCAGGCAACCCATCTTTCTTTGTCAAAGGCAAAACAGCCAATTTCAAAGGAGCTAATTTTGCAGGCAAATGCAAGACCACTCTTGAATCAGTAGTACCATCTTCTTTATTAATTACTTCTTCCTCGTAGGAATTAGATAAAATCAATAAGAACATTCTATCTAATCCAATAGATGTTTCAATCACATAAGGCACATAGTGCTGATTAATTTCTGTATCGAAATATTGTAATTTCTTTTTACTGAATTCCTGATGACGAGATAAATCAAAATCAGTTCTTGAATGAATTCCCTCAACTTCTTTAAACCCAAATGGAAATTCGTATTCAATATCTAAAGCTGCGTCAGCGTAATGCGCTAATTTAATATGGTCATGAAAACGATATTTATCCGCTTTAATGCCTAGGCTTAAATGCCATTTCATACGCTCTTCCTTCCAATGTTCGTACCATTCTTTTTGTGTACCAGGTTTAACGAAAAATTGCATTTCCATTTGCTCGAACTCACGCATTCTAAAAATAAACTGACGTGCTACAATCTCATTTCTAAATGCCTTACCTGTTTGTGCAATACCAAAAGGAATTTTCATCCTTGCAGTTTTTTGCACATTCAAAAAATTCACAAAAATACCTTGTGCCGTTTCAGGTCTTAAATAAATAGTATTCGCATCTTCTGCTACGGAACCTAATTCCGTAGAGAACATTAAATTAAACTGACGAATTTCTGTCCAATTACTTGTACCGCTAACGCTACATTGAATTTTATTCGCTTGAATTAACGCACCTAAGCCTGCAAAATCATCATTGGCTAATAAGGCATCCATGTCGGCTAGTAATTTATCAGCGCCAACTTGGTCTCCTTTTTCAATTAATTTATCTGCATGTGCTTCTATCAAATGATCTACACGATATCTTTTTTTACTATCCTTATTATCAATCAATGGATCACTAAAGCTATCAACGTGTCCGCTTGCTTTCCATGTTGTTGGATGCATAAATATAGCAGCATCAATGCCTACTATATTGTCATTCATCTGTGTCATGCTATTCCACCAATAGTCACGAATATTCTTCTTCAATTGTGCACCATAAGGACCGTAATCATACACTGCACTTAATCCATCATAGATTTCACTACTAGGAAACACAAATCCGTATTCTTTGGCATGCGAAATGATCGCTTGTAATGTATTGTCTGTAACTGTCTTGCTCATAGTTTGCAAATATAGGACGAGAAAAGATTATGGTTGTAATTTTTCGTTGTTTTGGTGCCTTTCTTTGTCTCGATTGGTTTTCTTTTGAAGATTCTTCTCCAAAGCAGCCGTTAAATCCACTCCAGTTTGATTCGCCAAGCAGATTAAGACAAAAAGGACATCTGCCATTTCATCTCCTAAATCTGCATCCGCCTCCTTGTTTTTAAACGACTGATCGCCATATTTACGTACCATTAATCTAGACAATTCGCCTACTTCTTCCATCAATACTCCTAAATTTGTTAATTCGCTGAAATACTTTACACCAATGGTTTTGATCCAATGGTCAACTTGCGATTGAGCTGCTTCTATTGTTAATTGGTTAGACATATTATTCCTTATTTTTTGAATCAATAATTATAGTGACTGGACCATTGTTTAAAAGTGACACTTTCATATCTGCACCAAACTGGCCTGTGGCAATTGGCTTACCTAATTCCTTATTTAATTGAACGATCATCTGCTCATAAATAGGAATTGCTATTTCAGGCTTAGCAGCTCCAATATAAGAAGGTCGATTGCCTTTTTTAGTAGCTGCATAAAGGGTGAACTGGCTAATCAAAAGAATTGAACCACCAATGTCTTTCACACTTAGATTCATCACCCCCTCAGAATCATCGAAAATGCGCATTTGAACAAGTTTACTGGCAATCCATTGAATATCCTCTGCGGTATCCTCATTTTGAATACCTAATAAGACCATTAATCCTTCTTGAATAGCCCCAATAACGGCTCCATTTACTTTCACATTGGCCTCTGTAACTCTTTGGACGACAACTCTCATATAAATGCTATTTACTGCATGAAGATAAACAAAACTATTTTCACTAATTTAGCTGTAATTTCAACGCCTTGAGTAGTATTAAAAAATTAGCCAGTCAAACCGCATGGTACGGACTTAGTTCAATAGCCGCAAGGTTTATTAGCTATTTGCTTACCCCCTATTTAACCTATAAGCTTTCAGATATTGCTTATGGAGAGAATTCGATTGTCTATGCTTTTATACCATTTTTAAATGTACTAGTGACGCATGGTATGGAAACAGCCTATTTCAAGTTTGGTTCTAAAGAAAATGAAAAGGAAATCTACAATACAAGTAGCCTCTCTATGATTTTTGTAACTGCACTCGTTCTATTTGGATTGTATACATGGAGAATACCTTTAGCAGATTTATTACAAATCACAATCCATACCGAGTATATCAGTTTGTTAGCATGGATCGTTGCATTAGATGCCATCACGACGATTCCTTTTTCTAGGCTTAGATTACAAGGAAGACCGAAAAAATTTGCATTGATAAAAGTTGGAGGAATCTTATTGAATATACTAGCAACTTATGTTTTAATCAGCAGTCTACCACAATATGTACAAACAAATCCAACTAGTTTTTTAGTATCCATTTATAAACCAAATTGGGAAGTAGGTTATATTTTAATTGCTGGTATAATACAAAATGTTTTTGTGTTGATTTTATTGCAAAAAGAAATTAGGTCTATTCGTTTTAAATTCAATTTTAAATTATGGCTTTCAATGATGGCCTATGCCCTTCCACTTATTTTAGTTGGATTTGGTGGCATGATCAATGAAACATTAGATCGTATTATGTTAGGATGGTGGGCGCCAGGAGGTAGTCCAGATGCGAACAAAGCACTTGTTGGAGTTTATAGTGCTTGTTATAAACTTGCTATATTAATTACCATTTCGATTCAAGCATTTCGCATGGGTGCTGAACCATTTTTCTTTAAACAAGCAGAATCAGATCAGGCTCAGAAAACCTATGCTAGGGTGATGAAATTCTTTGTCATCACTTTATGTGTGATGTTCTTATGCGTTGTATTATATATTGACATTTGGAAATTGTTTATTCAAAATCCAGCAATGTATGTTGGCTTAAAGGTGGTTCCAATTTTACTAATTGCAAATATGTTTTTAGGCGTTTATTATAACCTAAGCATTTGGTATAAACTAACTAATAAAACAATGGCAGGTGCTTGGATCACTTTACTGGGTGCACTTATAACTGTCATCATCAACTATATTGCCATTCCTCATTTTGGATATATGGCGAGTGCTTGGGCAACTTTCTTTTGCTATGGCACTATGATGGTCGTTAGTTATCAATGGGGTCAGCGCATCTATCCAGTGCCTTATGCAACAAAAAAATTAATTGCCTACTTTGTAATTGCAATATTGATTTATGGCATCAATGTTTTATTACATGCAGTTTCAGACAATCAACCTTTCAATTATTTATTTGCAACTATATTACTTTTCGCATTTATATTTTTTGTTATGCGCATTGAGAAAAAAGAATTGCAATCTATCCTTAGAAAATAAAACAAATGGCAGAAGATTTAACCCTGCATCAGGGCACAAAAAAAGAACAATACGAATCCTTAATACCTCAAATCAAAGGTTTGATGACTGGTGAGGATAACTTAATTGCCAATCTTGGAAACATTGCTGCTGCATTAAAAGAGCAGTTCAATTGGCTATGGGTTGGTTTTTATTGGGTTATTGACGATGAATTAGTTTTAGCGCCTTTCCAAGGGCCCGTAGCTTGTACAAGAATAAAGAAAGGACGAGGTGTTTGTGGCACAAGCTGGGAAAAGGGCATTACTTTAATCGTAGAAGATGTAGAAAAGTTCCCTGGACATATTGCATGTAGTAGCGCTTCGAGATCTGAAATAGTAGTCCCTGTTTTTCAAAACGGCAAAATTGTAGGCGTTTTGGATGTTGATAGTACCGAATTAGCGCATTTTGACACCACCGATCAGCAGTATTTAGAGGAAATTGTCGGGTTCTTAGACCAATTTTAAAAATAATCAATTAAGTTTGCAACCCCTAAGCGGATGTGGCGAAATTGGCAGACGCACTAGACTTAGGATCTAGCGCCGCGAGGCGTGTGGGTTCGACCCCCTCCATCCGCACTAAAGGCCCCAATTTGGGGCCTTTTTTATCTCAAGATGGCTTAATTAAGGTCAAAATTTGTACCTTCGCACCCCTTAAACCCTACAATTAAGTAGAAAAAGTAACTAATATGGCAACGATAAAAAGAACCAACATTGCACCTTTAAATGATAAATTAACGGTGACTATTTCAAAAGCAGATTATTTTAATGCTTACGAAACAAGTTTAAAGAAGCATGCCAAAACGGCAAACATCCCTGGATTTAGAAAAGGAATGGTACCTGCAGGTATGATTAAAAAAATGTACGGACAATCTGTTTTCACTGATGTGATTTTAAAGACAGTTGAAAACGAAATGAACCAATATATCGCTAAAGAGAAAATTGACATCTTTGCGCAACCACTTCCATTGGAGACTACTTTTGCGAACATGGATCAAAATAATCCTACTGATTATGATTTTTCTTTTGAAATTGGCTTAAAGCCAAGCTTTGAGGTAAAGACAAAAGACATCAAAGTTAAAAGATATAAAATCCAAGTAACAGACGACATGATTCAAAACGAAGTAGAGCGTTTGCAAATCAGAAATGGTAACATGACTGAACCAGAAACAGCTACTAGTGAAGACAATGTGTTAAATGTAACTTTCATTGAGTCTGACAAAGAAGGCAATGAAGTAGAAGGTGGTATCAAAAAAGACAACTCTTTATTGATTAAATATTTTAGCGAAAAACAAAGAAAAGAATTCATTGGCAAGAAGAACGACGATACGGTTGTAATTCAATTGAAGAAAGCTTTTGAAGACAAAGAGTTAGATATTATTTTGAACGACTTGGCATTAACAAAAGACGATGCTGAAAAGTATTTCAAATTGGTGATTACAAAAGTTGGACTAGTAGAGAAAGCACCTCTAGATGAAACCTTATTCACTGTTTGTTACCCAAATCAAGCCATCGCAAACGAAGCAGAATTTAAAGCAGCTATCAAAAAAGATATTGAAGGATATTACGACCAACAAGCAAAGAATCAAGTGCACGATCAAATTTACCATAGTTTGATTGAACAAACTAAAATGGACTTCCCTGCTGCTTTCTTAAAGCGTTGGTTACAAAAAGGTGGAGAGAAGCAAAGAACAGAAGAAGAAGCAGAAAAAGAATATCCAATATTCCAAGATCAATTAAAGTGGACTGTAATTAGTACACAATTAATTGCAGATCATAAAGTAGAAGTGGTTGCAGAAGACTTAAAGAATTTTGCAAAGCAACAATTGATGAGCTATATGGGTGGACAATTGGGTGCATTGGGAGACAATGACCAATGGTTAGAAGATTATGCTGCAAGAATGATGCAAGACAGAAAATTTGTAGAAGATAGTTACCATAGAATTAGTACGGATAAATTATTCAATGCTTTGGAGGCAGAAGTAACTGCTAAAGAGGAACCAATCGCTGCAGAGAAATTTGCCGATTTGTTGAATAACCACAAACACTAATCAAAACAGAACTCTTAGTTAATAAATTGACTCAAAGCCCCGTATTTCGGGGCTTTTTTTTATAAAAACCAGGCCTAAATCACGAAGCGCTATCCCATCCCCTATTTTACTTGTCTTTTCACCCAAATTTGGCACCCTTTTTGCAATAGCTTAGAAGAATAGGTTTTACCTTTACACACTGAAAAAAGCAAATATGAACATAGGAAAAGAATTCGAAAAATACGCGATCAAACACAGAGGGATCGGAAGTAACAGTCTTCATCAATACCAAAATAGTGTGACTAATTTGACACCCTATATTATTGAGGAACGACCAATGAATGTGGCGAGCATGGATGTATTTAGCCGTTTAATGATGGATAGAATCATTTTCTTAGGAGAGGGCATCAATGATTATGTAGCGAATATTGTTACAGCGCAGTTACTTTTCTTGGAAAGCACAGATCGTACCAAGGACATTCAAATGTATATCAATAGCCCAGGTGGAAGTGTTTATGCAGGCTTAGGCATTTATGATACCATGCAATTTATCAGCCCTGATGTGGCTACTATTTGTACTGGCATGGCAGCAAGTATGGGTGCCATTTTATTATGTGCTGGTGTAGAAGGTAAAAGAACTGCGTTGAGACATAGTAGAATTATGTTACACCAACCTAGTGGTGCAATTGGAGGTCAAGCTTCTGATATCGAAATCACAGCAAGAGAAATTAAAAAATTGAAACACGAATTATACGAAGTCATTGCAACACACACCCACAAGGATGTTGAATTAGTTGCAAAAGATTGCGATAGGGATTTCTGGATGACTGCAGCAGAAGGAAAAGAATATGGATTGGTAGATGAAGTTTTATTAACCAACCCAAGAAAAGTAAAGAAATAATTAATAATATTTAAACTGTTTATATGATACTTACGAATCGTTTTTTAATGGAAGAGGAGGAAGAACCAAAAGGAGATAAGAAAGAAGATAACGGACCTTCTTTTTTGAATAAAAAAATGGAACAAATCTTTTTTGAAAAAAGATCTATCTATTTATGGGGCGTAGTGGATGATAAATCTGCAAGAGATATTGTAACTAAACTTTTATTATTAGATGCCGACAAGCCAGGCGCTGAAATTAATTTTTATATCAATAGCCCAGGGGGTGTTGTTACGAGCGGAATGGTTATGTTTGATACAATGAACTTGATTAAGAGTCCGGTGCATACTATTTGTATGGGATTGGCAGCAAGCATGGGTTCTATTTTATTGAGCATGGGTGAGAAAGGAAAACGTACCATCTTCCCTCATGGCGAAGTAATGATCCACCAACCAAGTTTAGGTGGTTATTTCCAAGCAACAAGTGCGGATATCGAAATTCAAGCAGAACAAATTAGAAAGACAAAGGAATTAGGTGCAAACATCTTAGCTAAAAACTGTGGTAAATCAATGGAGCAAATAATGGCAGATTTTGACAGAGATTACTGGATGAACGCAAAAGAAGCTGTAGAGTATGGCATTGTAGATAAGATTGCAAAGAGTTTATAATAAAACGGATTCAATGAAAATGAGTAAGACAGATAATATACATTGTTCTTTTTGTGGCCGCAGCAGAGAAGAAGTAAAAATTCTTATCGCTGGACAGGAAGGTCATATCTGTGAGCATTGTATTGAACATGCTCATGAAATTGTAGATAAAGAATTTCACCAGAAAAAAGAAGCTGGAAAAGCTGGCACGCTGAATATTCAAAAGCCGATGGCTATTAAGTCCTTTATGGACCAGTACATTATTGGCCAGGATGAAGCGAAAAAAATTCTTTGTGTAGCAGTATACAATCATTTCAAACGTATTAATCTTCCAACTAATAATAAGAATGAAGTTGAAATTGAAAAGAGTAATGTGATCATGATTGGCGAAACTGGGACAGGTAAAACTCTTTTAGCAAAAACCATTGCTAAATTGTTGAATGTGCCCTTTGCAATTGTTGATGCTACTGTTTTCACAGAAGCGGGTTATGTTGGAGAGGACGTAGAAAGTATGTTAACCCGTCTATTACAAAACTGTGATTATGACGTGGAGGCTGCAGAAAGAGGGATTGTTTATATAGATGAAATTGATAAGATTGCACGTAAAAGCGATAACGCTTCTATCACACGCGATGTAAGCGGCGAAGGTGTTCAACAGGGCTTATTGAAAATGCTAGAAGGTACAGAAGTATTGGTACCTCCTCAGGGTGGTCGTAAGCACCCTGATCAAAAAATGATTAAGGTTGATACAAAGAACATCCTATTCATTTGTGGTGGTGCATTTGATGGTATCGATAAAATTATTGCAAGAAGGATTAATACGAACGCGATTGGATTTAGCGTAAACAAAGACGAACAAGAACTACAGCGTAAGAACTTGCTAAGATTTGTCAATGCACAAGACATTAAAACTTTTGGTTTAATTCCAGAAATGTTAGGTCGTCTTCCAATAGTAACACATTTAGAACCTTTGGATGCTGCTACATTAAGAAGTATCTTGACTGAACCAAAGAATGCATTAATCAAACAATACACACAATTATTCGAGATCGAAAATATTAAACTTTCTATTGACCCAGAAGTGTATGATTTTATTACTGCAAAAGCGATGGAATATAAACTTGGAGCAAGAGGTTTAAGAAGTATTTGCGAAAGCTTGTTCACGCAAGCTATGTTTGAGCTTCCAGGGACAGACACTAAAGAATTTAATGTGACTTTAGCTTATGCAAAAGACATGTTTGATAAAAGTAAATTAAGCACTTTAAAAGTGGCTTAAATAAACACAATCATTAAATTATAAATTATAAACAATGCAAGAATTAATTGACCGTTTAGTAAAAGAAGCAGGTGTAACACCAGAACAAGCAAAACAATCTATCGAAACCATTGCTGCTTTTGTGAAAGAAAAATTCCCAATGTTGGGTGGTGCTGTGAATCAAATTTTCAAGCATAAGTAAAATAAAAAAGGCCCCTTTATTCAAGGAGCCTCTTAAGCAAGCAATCGATTTGTAGGATTAAATCCTTTTCTAAACTTAGGAAAATATTTTTATATAAATCTTATTTTTTAGGAGAATTTTATAACCTTCTTTAATACCAATCTATCTAATTGTTTTTCAATTACTTAGATTGGTTTTGTTTTTTAGCACCATGGCTTCAGTTTCGGTAAGGTCAAATTGAATGACTATTTCGGACCAACTCAATCTCCCCTGCTGTTTCTTTTGTTTTAAGATTGCCCATACTGTGCGCTCATCAAAGATGCCGAGTGACATCCAATCTTCATAACGCATCGACTGATAGTTCATTTTCTTTCTCTTAATATTTTGATACTTTAGGTAGGGCTTAATCATATCAAAATCGAAAGCAGTGATCCCATATACTTTTTTCAACCCAACAATACTAGTAAAACCCCCTGACCATTTTTGATAGGTTAAAATTCGTTTTACTTTATATGCCGGTAAGCCGGTAATTCGGATCCAATCTGCCGCAACAGGGTTATTTACATCAATTTTTTCTAGCGCTTGTCGCTCATAAGAATGCTTAGCCCATCTTTGTTTTTCATTTTTTCTTTTTCTTGCGATTGAATCATGAATTCGAACCCATGGCAATAAGCGCTTACCTTGATTTTCCGATACACCATACCATTTTAACAGATCTTCTTTCTTGTAAAACCTTCCACCCTTTTCTCTATAATGCAATAAAGTTGTCATTTGCTTTTTAGTAAAGCCAAGCACATATCCATTTGTCGTATCTAAAGTATTTGGATCAAAATAAAATAAACTTTTAGGTACGCCCACTAGCCTATTTGGATTGGTATTGTCTAATTTACTACCAGGTAATAGGTAATTTAAAAGCAAACTAAAAAAAAGAATAAAGCCAAGTACGATTATTCCTTTTTGCTCTTTAGAAGTAAAAATAAAATAGGGCTTCCAATCAAATTTCATGGGTGTTTAAAACAAACCTATCCGATTAGAAGCAACTAATTATAGGTATTTATACCAGTTTTTTAAAATGCAGCAAGAGGTAAAAAAATGAAAGAAAAAAACAACGCAACTTGATTTCACCAAAACAACTAACAAATGATTTCAAGCCCGTCGTAAGCCATTGATATCCCTTGAGGAAGCATCGACTCCGTTATTGCATGCAAGCCAATCTGATGGCTAAAATGCGTAAAATAAGTTTGAGGAATCTCTAAAGATTGCGTCAATTCGATCGCTTCTGATAATGTAAAATGGGTAGGATGTGGCTCAGGTCTAAGCGCATTAAGAATAAGCACTTTGGATCCCTTTATTTTTTCTAATTCTTGGGGGTCAATAAAATTCGCATCTGTCACATAGGTAAAATCACCAACTCTAAATCCAAGCACGGGCAATTCTCGATGCATCACTTGTATAGGTGTTAATTCGATATCCCCTATTGTAAAAGGTTGCTCCTGCGCTATGGTTTTTAATTGCATTTCGGGCAAGCCTGCGTCTTTATTCGCTTCAAAAGCATAGTAAAAATCTCTCTTTATAGCCACCTGAGTTAGCTCGTTAGCATAGATTGGCATCGATTTGCCAGAAAAGAAATTGAAGGGTCTTATATCATCTAAACCTGCATAATGGTCTCTATGCGGATGCGTAAAAACCACTGCATCAATATGGGTGGTTTTAGTGCGCAACATCTGATACCTAAAATCAGGCGTGGTATCAATAATAATACAGGTTGTTTCAGATTCAATCTTAATACTTGTTCTTAACCGATTGTCTCTTGGGTCTGAAGAAGTACAAACAGGACAATTACATCCAATTAAGGGAACCCCAGTACTGGTGCCTGATCCTAATATGGTGATTTTTAACAAAACAAGTTGCTTGAATAATTATGCTTCTGTCAAAGCAATACGCTTCACTTCCTCATATAATTTCTGAGAGTCGTGCGTCAATTTATCGAAATCGATATCTAATTGTGGAATCAATTCAAGTAAGGTATTGATTCTTGCTTCTAGGTTTAGAAATTTATTTAAGACAACAATTTTCTTAGATTCAAGTAAACACCATCCGCTTTGGAAATTGCCTCTTTCGTATCTTACTACGTATTCTGATTCTCCTAAAATATCTTCTAATTTATCTAAAGTGCCTTGTGTAATTTTCATAAAAAAGGGCTGTTTTAAGTATGGTTAATCTTAATATAGCTGTGCTACAAAGATAGTTTTTTGGCAACTCAGGGGTTTAAATAAAACGCAGGAGTTATTCACATTTCGTACCTTTGTCAACACATTTAGCTTATGGAATTTTTAACCCGAAAAATGATTAATGATCCAGTTCATGGATTTATTACGATAAACGACCCATTGATTTTTGCCATCTTCAACCATCCTTTTTTTCAAAGGCTTAGAAGAATCCAGCAAATGGCTTTGGCCCAGTTGGTTTATCCAGGGGCAGTGCATACCCGATTACATCATTCATTAGGAGCCTACCAATTAATGTGTAATGCCGTGAATGAGCTAAAGGACAAAGGCATTGAAATTACGCAAGAAGAAGCACAAGCAGTAAGAGCCGCTATTTTAATGCATGATATTGGCCACGGCCCTTATTCACATGCTTTAGAAAATGTTTTAATTAAAGGAGTGCACCACGAGGAGCTATCCTTATTAATTATGCAAAAGCTAAATGCAGATCCTAATCCGGCATTAAATGGCAAATTAGATCTTGCGATTAAAATTTTCACCAACCAATATCCCAAAACATTTTTACACCAACTAATTAGTGGTCAGTTAGATGTAGATAGACTAGATTATTTATCTAGGGATAGCTTTTTTACTGGCGTAAGTGAAGGTGTGATTGGATATGAGCGCATTTTGAAAATGCTTAACGTTAAGGATAATTTATTACTTGTAGAAGAAAAAGGCATTAATAGTGTAGAGAAATTTTTAGTTTCAAGGCGTCTTATGTATTGGCAAGTATACCGTCACAAAACGGTTATTGCTGCAGAAAACATGTTGGTTAAAATTATTGAAAGAGCAAAACAATTGGTTCAATCTGGAGACAGCTCAATTTCAGTGGGCGGAATTTTAGATTATTTTTTAAGCAATGAATTTATTGCGCTGGAACAAATTGACATCTCTGCTTATTGCCAATTAGATGATACGGACATTCTATTTGCTATAAAAAAATGGCAAGCTCATCCCGATCCAATTTTATCCCTTTTGTGCAATAGATTACTAAATAGAAGAATTTATAAATGCCGTTTACAAGCAGAACCAATTTCTGAAACTGCCTTAAAAGAAGCATTAGAAGCTACAAAAAATAGGTTTCATGTCGACGACAAAGCAGCTGCTTTTCTTTGTTTCAAGGGCGAAACAAGCAATACTTTATACAAAAAAGACAGTGAGAATATCCATATTTTGCTAAAAAAGGGTGAAATTTCGACCATTTCTGAGGTTCAAAACGCATTAATTGTCGAAAGTCTTTCTACCCCGGTTAAAAAATTTTACATTTGTTCGCTAAGCGAATAACCCCCATTCATTTAAACCAAGCAACGCATGCTAGAATTTAGTGCCCAACAGATAGCAATGATGATACAAGGACAGGTCGAAGGTGACGCATCTGTAACCGTAAAGAATTTTGGAAAAATAGAAGAAGCTACAAAGGGCCAAATTTCATTTTTAGCAAATCCTAAATACGAAGAATTTTTATATTCAACTGCTGCTTCTATCATTATCATTAATGATAAACAATCATTGAAACAAAAAATTAATGCTACTTTAATTAGAGTTCCTGATGCTTATGCGGCATTCGCAACTTTACTAACAAAATACCAAGAATTAAAAGCACAACATTTAGTAGGTATACAAACCCCTTCTTTTATTGCACCAACAGCTCAATTAGGGGAGCAACATTTTATTGCTGCGTTTGCCTATATCAATGAAGGCGCTGTTTTAGGTACGAATGTGAAAATATTCACCAATGCAGTAATTGGAGAAAATGTAAAAATTGGAAACAATGTTACAATTCATCCAGGTGTAGTAGTATACGCCGATTGCGTTATTGGAAATAATGTTACGATTCATAGTGGATCAATCATAGGAAGTGACGGTTTTGGATTTGCACCAAAAGAAGATGGTAGTTTTCAAAAAGTACCACAGCTTGGAAATGTAGTCATTGAAGATGATGTAGAAATTGGCGCTAATACCACTATTGATAGAGCAACTATCGGATCGACTATTATACGAAAAGGCGTCAAGCTAGATAACCTTATACAGATTGCACACAATGCAGAAATTGGATTCAATTCAGTGATTGCTGCACAATCGGGCATCAGCGGAAGTACCAAAATCGGGAAACAAGTTATGGTGGGTGGTCAAGTAGGCTTCGCCGGACATATTTCAGTAGCTGACGGGGTTAAAATTACAGCACAAAGTGGTATTACTAAGTCTGTTAAAACACCAAACCAAGTGCTCACTGGCAATCCTGCTGCAGAGCAAAAACAGAGTCTTAGAAGCCAAGTTTACGTGAAAAACCTCCCAGATTTGGAAAAAAGAGTCCAAGAACTGGAAATATTAGTACAACAACTGTCTCAAAAAGCCTAATTCGGCCGTATTTTTGCTTAAAATCAAGCTTTTAAGTAAGCTATTCTAAATTTTTATAAATGGATCAACATTTCAATCCCGATAAGCAGCATACTTTAACTCAAAGTTTAAGCATTAGTGGTACTGGTTTACATACAGGTGTTTTAGTCGACATGACACTACATCCTGCCAATCCGGGTTTTGGCATACAATTTCAAAGAGTAGATTTACCAAACCAACCCGTGATCAAAGCGGATTGTGACTTAGTAACCGATACAAGCCGTGGCACTACATTACAAATTGGGGATGCAAAAGTGAGCACAGTTGAGCATATTCTTGCAGCATTAGTTGGCTTAGGTGTGGACAATGCTTTAATCGAATTAAATGGGCCTGAAATTCCAATCATGGATGGTAGCTCTGCTCCATTCATTGAAGCAATTGAAAAAGTAGGTGTATTGGAACAAGATGCAGCAAAAGCATGGTATAGTATTGATGAAAATATTTTTCATTACGACGAAGATAAGCGTGTCGAAATGGTCGCATTACCTGCTTTAGATTATCAAATAACTACATTGATCGATTTCAATAGTCCTGTATTAGGCACACAGCATGCTGCACTTAAAACGATCAAAGATTTTAAATCTGAAATTGCACCATGTAGAACTTTTTGTTTTTTACATGAATTAGAAACTTTACTTGAACATGATTTAATTAAAGGCGGCGATATCAACAATGCAATCGTAGTAGTAGACAAGCCTGTTACCAAGGAAGAGATGGGCAGGTTAGCAAAAGTTTTCAAGCGCGAAAAAATTGAAGTTAAAAGCGAAGGCTATTTAAATAATTTAGAATTAAGATTCCCAAATGAACCTGCACGTCATAAATTATTAGACGTTGTTGGAGACCTTGCATTGATTGGCTATCCCATTAAAGCAAGAATCATTGCAAATCGTCCTGGACATAGTAGCAATGTGGAATTTGCAAAAAAAATTAAACAGTATATCAAAAAAAACAAACACGTTAAAGATGTACCAGTTTATGATCCAAGCGCTACACCTGTTTATACCTTAGAGCAAATTGAAAAAACCTTACCACATCGTCATCCATTTTTATTGGTCGACAAAATCATTGAGTTAACAGACACTTGTATTGTTGGTGTAAAGAACGTAACATTCAATGAGTGGTTCTTCCCTGGACATTTTCCAGGAAACCCAGTTATGCCTGGTGTATTACAAATTGAAGCATTAGCGCAAACAGGAGGTATTCTTTGTATTAACGCAATGCCTAAAGGCACTTACGATACTTATTTTTTAAAAATCAATAATTGTAAATTTAAACAAATGGTAAAACCAGGTGATACCATGTTGCTTAAATTAGAATTGATGGCTCCAATTCGCAGAGGTATTTGCGAAATGCGTGGCACTGTCTATGTAAATGGAAAAGTTGCTACAGAGGCTGAACTTGTTGCTCAAGTTGTAAAAAGAGCAGAATAAAATTATACCTATGACTCATCCATTTACTTATATCGATCCAAATGCTAAAGTAGCATCGAATGTAAAAATTGATCCATTTACAGTGATCCATAGTGACGTTACTATTGGCGAAGGTACTTGGATTGGTAGTAACGTGACCATCATGAATGGTACGACTGTTGGAAAAAATTGTCGCATTTTTCCTGGTGCTGTAATTGGCGCTGACCCACAGGATTTAAAATTTAACGGAGAAAAAACAACTGTCGAAATAGGTGACCATACAACTATTAGAGAATTTGTGACCATCAATAGAGGTACATCCGACAGGTGGGTAACAAAAGTGGGAAGTCATTGCTTGATCATGGCTTATAGTCATATTGCACACGACTGTATCATTGGTAATCATTGTATATTAAGCAATAGTGTTCAAATTGCAGGGCATGTTACCTTAGGTGACTATGCTTGGATCGCAGGTGTAAGTGCCGTGCATCAATTTGTGCAAATTGGTCAACATGCTTATATCGCAGGAGGTAGTTTGGTGAGTAAAGATGTGCCTCCTTATATCAAAGCGGTTCGTAATCCATTAAGTTATGGCGGTGTAAATAGTGTTGGATTAAAAAGACGAGGTTTTGATTTAGAAAAGATCAATCATATTTTAGATATCTATCGTTACATTTTCAATAAAGGCATGAATACAACACAAGCATTGGCATTTATTGAAGAAGAATTGCCAGCAACAGATGAACGCGATGAAATTGTGACTTTTATTAGAGATAGTGGCCGAGGTATTATTAAACGTTTTGTCAAAGGTGCAGTAGAAGAAGATTAATATGCAAATTCACCTTACAGCAGCTGCTAAGAGATTTAATAAGGAATGGATTTTTTCCAATCTTGATTTTAGTTTTGCTCAAGGTCATCATTATGCGTTAGTTGGAAATAACGGTTCAGGAAAAAGCACCTTACTACAAATCATTGCAGGTTATATAGGACTAACGAAAGGTCGAATTAGTTGGGAGGACGCGCAACAACAAGCTATCGACAATACAAACATATTTCAAAGTATCAGTATCGCAGCACCCTATTTAGAATTGGTGGAAGAATTAACAGCGATGGAACAGATTGCTTTTCACCAACAATTCAAATCTTTGCATCCAGCTTTAAAACCAATGGAGATTTTAGAAAAAATTGGACTTGGAAAAGCCGCAGATAAACAAATAAGAAATTTCAGCAGTGGTATGAAACAGCGATTGAAATTAGCTTTGGCTATTTTCGACGCATCCCCAATCTTATTATTAGACGAACCTTGTAGCAACCTGGACAAGGAGGGCATTGAGACCTACCAAATGCTAATTAAAGATTATGCAATGCATAAATTAATCATTGTAGCAAGCAATGATCCTCAAGAATACCATTTTTGTGATCAACAATTAGCACTGACAGACTTCAAAAATAGTTAGCCTTAAGAAGGCATAAGTTTTAAACTGATAAAATTGAATTAAAAATCAACACTTTAAAACAAGCACTAACTTCTGCTCGCAATCAACAAATTCAAATCAGTGTATTTTAAATTGCATTTTTCACTGATAAAAAAATCAGTCAATGCGCCTTTGTATAAATAAACACCTTCGCGCAAATGCACATGGCGCCAAATAATTTCTTCTAACCCTCCGTTATCTCCTATCTCCACCATTAAATGCATTAGTACATTACTGATTGCTTGACTCGCTGTTCTTGCAAAACCACTTGGAATATTAGGAACGCCATAATGAATGACATCATGTTTAATTACGATTGGCTTTTCATGATTGGTTAATTCTGTGGTTTCAAAACATCCACCTCTGTCCACTGCTACATCAATGATAATACTACCTGGACGCATATTCATCACCATCTCTTCGGTCACCACAATCGGCGCTCTACCTATTTCATTTCTTAATGCACCCACTGCAACTTCACAGGTCTTTAATTGTTTTGCTAAAATGTTGGGCTCAATCACCGAAGTCCAAACACGTTGGCCTAAATTATTTTGTAGTCTCTGTAATCTAGAAACATTGTTATCAAACACTTTTACACTTGCACCCAATGCCAATGCATTTCGAACTGCAAATTCACCGGTAATATCTGCGCCAATAACAACCACTTTTGTGGGTGGCACACCGCTGATACCGCCTAATAAAACACCCTTGCCCTGATTAAAATTACTTAAGTATTGCCCTGCAATCAGCATCACCGCACTACCCACTATCTCACTCATACTTCTTAGAATGGGATAGTTCTGATTTTCGTCTTTAATATTTTCAATAGATAAGGCCGTGATTTTTTTTGCCATCAATTGAACCAATACTTCTTGCTTAATAGCAGAAAGATGTAAAGGAGAAATAATGGTTTGATTCATTTGTAAAAAAGGCAAATCAGATTCAACAGGAGGCGCCGTCTTGATTAAGATGGGACATTGATACACTGCAGCTTTTTCAAATACAATTTCTGCTCCGGCTTCTGAATAATCTTTATCAGCATACCTACTTCCTAAACCAGCGCCAGATTCTACCATTACACGGTGTCCATTTGCAACTAATACAGCAACAGCTTCGGGTATTAGACCAACCCTATTTTCTTGAAAAGCAGTCTCTTTAGGAATACCAATGAATAATGGCTTGGCACTATGAGGAATATCCAACACTTCTTCCTGTGTTTCATAGGAAAATGAAGGGTGGATTTGTGGTTTCGTTACGCTCATAGTCATTATTTTATTGAAGATACAAAATTAGTATAGATAGATGTGTTGGATTAAGTCTGTTCCTAGGCTTCCTTTTGGTAGTTTATAAAAATTCTACGTAAGCTTGGATCAAGTACTTCGATTTTCAAAAACAAAGCGTCTTCTGGCACCAAATTAGGTGCTTTTTCTGGCCATTCTACAAGGGACAAATCTGCTTGGTCCATGGCAGCCTCTACACCAGCCTGTCTTGCTTCTGCCTCATTTTCTAGACGATACCAATCCATATGATAAATAAGCTTGCCCTTGATTTCATACTCATTCATGATAGAAAATGTTGGACTGGACATAGCCTGTTGGATACCCATTGCCCTACCAATGGCTGCAATTAGTGTTGTTTTTCCAGCACCCATTTCTGCCTGGAAGACCCAAACATGCTTAGCTGCAAATTGATTGACTAAATCTGCAGCAATTTGGTCTACCTGATCTAGTGTATAAACTGTATCCATATTGCAAATATAAAGCTTCAAATACAATCCTAAAATGGTTTCGTACCTTTATGTTATAAAAAGAAGGATTATGGAAAACATACAATGGAAAGTGGATGGAATGAGTTGTACCAATTGTGCGTTGTCAATCCATAAATATTTAAGCAGCAAAGGCATACAAGAACCTAAGGTGAATTTTATGGAGGGCGAAGTGCAATTTGAACTAGTGGATACTGCTCAAAAGCCCGCATTAATTAAAGGCATACAAGATTTAGGATATAAAGTAAGAGGACAAGAAACAGAAGCAGCAGGAAAAAAATGGTTGGATAATAATAAAGACCGTGCTTTCTTTTCTTTGATTTTTACCATCCCACTTATGATGCATATGATTCCAGGCTTGCACTTGCATTGGCTCATGAATCCATATGTACAATTAGCGTTGACGATGCCCGTGTTTATTGTGGGCTTGAGTTATTTTGGAAAAAGTGCAATCAACAGTCTAAAGCATGGCATTCCAAACATGAATGTGTTAGTGTCCATTGGAGCAATTGCCTCTTTTGGTTATAGCTTATACGGCACACTGATTGGCCAAGGCGCTCAATTTGCTTACTATGAAACTACCGCCACTATTTTAACTTTTGTTTTTTTTGGTAATTACTTAGAAGATGCTTCTATCGCTTCTACTCAACGTGCATTAAAGGATTTAGTGAAAGCGCAAAAGGTGATGGCAAATATGATTGTATTTGACGAGCACCATAAAGAAATCATTTTCAATGTTGCTGCTGACACTTTAAAAGTGGGCGACATTTTATTAATTAATTCTGGAGAGACAGTCCCGATGGATTGTAAAATATTATCTGGAGAAGCAAATGTAAACGAAGCAATTGTTACTGGAGAAAGCGTACCTGTGCATCGAAAAATGAAGGATATTTTATTAGGAGGAAGCACCATCGAAAACGGGACAATTAAAGCCTATGTAACTGCAGTTGGAGATCAGACTGTTTTAGCAAATATCATGAAAATGGTAAAAGCGGCACAGGGCGAAAAGCCACCCGTGCAAGTTCTAGCCGACAAGATAAGTGCCATTTTTGTTCCTTTAGTAGTTGGCATTGCATTACTTACATTATTAGGAAATTACTTCTTTACAACTATTGGTTTTAGTGAAAGCATGTTGAGGTCCATTGCAGTGTTAGTTATTTCTTGTCCTTGCGCAATGGGCTTAGCTACACCAGCTGCAATTGCTGTTGGATTAGGCAGAGGTGCCCGCAATGGAGTATTATTCAAAAATGCAAAAAGCCTTGAAACATTTAAAGACATTAAGCAAGTAGTATTTGATAAAACAGGTACTTTAACAACAGGACATTTTGAAATTAATCAATTCCATATTGACGCATCTCAAAAGGGACAAATGCCTGAGCAGGAATTTAAAAATCTTGTGTACGCATTAGAGATGCATTCCAATCATCCAATTGCAAACTGCATCAAGGATGCATGGAAAACGAACGAAATATTAAAATGGAGTCAAGTAGAAGAGGTAAAAGGAATGGGTATTAAGGCGACTGATAAAGAGGGCAATACTTATTGGGCTGGTTCCTACAAAACATTAGAAAAGCCAGGTGTAGAAGACGGACACAATATATATATCCAGAAAAATAATGAATTCATTGGATGGATAGATGTGGCCGATCAAATTAGACCAGAAGCAAAAGAGGTTATTGACCAACTACACAGACAAGGCATTACAACCATTTTATTAAGTGGTGACCGATTAGAGAAATGTAAAAAGGTAGGTGACGCTTTAGGCATACAACAAATTATCGCAGAACAAAGCCCTGCTGATAAACTTGCAAAATTAGATGAACTTACAAAAGTTGCGCCAACTGCCATGGTTGGAGATGGTATAAATGATGCTCCGGCATTGGCAAAAGCAACTATTGGCATATCATTAAGCAATGCATCTCATATAGCTATTCAAAGTGCTCAAGTTGTTTTAATGAATAATGGCTTAAAGAACTTGCCAATGTCATTGGTATTAGGAAGGAAAACCTACGAAACCATCAAAGAGAATTTAGCTTGGGCTTTCTCTTATAATATCATTGCCATCCCTGTTGCAGCACTAGGTTTCTTAGGAACATGGGGGCCAACTTACGGGGCAATTATAATGGCATTAAGCGATGTAGTATTGGCCTTGAATTCATTGAGATTATTCAAAAAGAAATTAAAATAATTTTTGCAAGCCTTAGAAGATATATTAAAAAAGCATTGGAATTACGATTCATTTAGGCCACAGCAATTAGCGGTGATTGAATCAATTATTGCAGGCAAAGACACACTTGCTTTGTTACCAACAGGCGCAGGAAAGTCTATATGCTTTCAGGTACCCACTATTTTCCAAAGAGGCATTTGTGTTGTCATAAGTCCTTTAATTGCATTGATGCAGGATCAAGTTAAAGACCTCATCTCAAAAAATTTAAAAGCTGTTTTTTTAGGTAGTCAATTGAGCGCTTACGAAGAGTCCATTGTTTTTAAAGATATTGAAGCAAAAAAATACCAATTCATTTATTGCTCTCCCGAAAAATTAGCACAAAAACATTTTCAAACACTGTTAAGTAGTCTACCTATTCAACTATTTGCAATTGACGAAGCGCATTGTATTTCTCAATGGGGTTATGATTTTAGACCAAGCTATAGAAAATTAGATTTCTTAAAAAAGACATTCCCTAAAATACCCATTTTAGCAATGACCGCATCCGCAATACCATTGGTACAAAAGGATATGCTGGTTCAACTAGGTATACAAGAAGCCAATGTAATTACGGATCAATTCTTAAGACCAAACTTAAGTTATCAGGTTAGAAAAGAAACCGTAAAATTGTTTGTACTCAAAAACTTATTAAAAGAAATTACCGGCTCTGTCATTATCTATTGCAATACAAGAAACAATGTAGCCCAACTCACTAGTATGTTAAAGAGTTACGGGTTCTCTGTTGAGGGATACCATGCTGGAATGGAACTAGGAGAGAGAAAAAAAGTACAAGAACAATGGATGCAGGATCAATTACAAATAATGGTTTCGACTAGTGCCTTTGGTATGGGCATTAATAAAACAAATGTGCGCGCGGTGATCCATTTTGATATACCTGGAAGTATTGAACAATATTACCAGGAAGCTGGCAGAGCAGGGAGAGATGGCTTACCAGCTAAAGCAATCCTACTCTACCAACAAAACGATTTAGATTATTGGAGTCAATTGCAAGAAAAGAAAATACCGCCAATCCCTATAATAAAAAAAGTATTTCAAGACCTTGCTGATTTTGTACAATTGCCAGTAGGTATGGGTGAATTACAACAATTCTTATTTGACTTTGAGTTATTTTGTTTGCAATTTAAGTGGGATAAAATAATAGCAAGAAATGCATTACAATGGATCGAACAAGAAGGGCATGTTAAGTTCTCCCCTAGTTCATTCAAACCAACCTTAGTTCAAGTCATTGAAAATAGGATCACAATACAATTATTCGAAAAACAATATCCTGAAACTGGTTTTGTTTTACAAACCTTATTAAGAACCTATGGAGGCATTTTAGATAGTCCTCAATATATCAATGAAGGAACGCTAGCCAAATTATTACAGAGAGATGTTGAATTTGTTCAATCACATTTAAAACAACTGCAACAATATGGCATGATTAGTTTGGAACAAAAAGCCAATCAACCCATTGTGCAATTTAAATGGAATAGAGCGTCGGCTGAATTTATGACCTTAAACCTAGATCAATACAAAGCAAGAAAAGTAGCATTTGAAGATCGAATACAAGCTATGAGGGACTATTTAGGCAATAGAACAATGCTGTGCCGTAATGTTTTTTTGGCTAAATATTTTGGCGAAAAAGACCCACAAAACTGTGGAATTTGCGACCTTTGTGCAAGTACGAAGGTTTAGGTATATTTTAACAAAAGATTGGAAGCCCATTTTAAAGGTTAAAAATTAAAATGTGTTTCTTTACACAAAGCAATCAATTATGGAAGACAAAAAGAAATATAAAATCCTTTTATGTGAGGATGATAGCAATTTAGGGATGGTTCTGAAAAACTATTTAGAACTAAACGAATACGATGTTACATTAGAAAGAGATGGAAGATTAGGGTTAGGCGCATTTCAACGCGAAAAATTTGACCTGTGCTTATTGGATGTAATGATGCCTAATGTAGACGGATTTACACTAGCAGAGGAGATTAGAGATATTGATCCAGATGTGCCATTGTTCTTTTTAAGTGCAAAAACTTTAAAGGAAGATATCCTTCATGGTTATAGATTAGGAGCAGATGATTATATCACTAAGCCATTTGATAGCGAAGTTTTGATGCACAAAATCAAAGCAATTATCAAACGCAACGAAGAAGATAATAAGGTTACAGACAACCAAGAATTTGAATTAGGATCTTATCATTTTAATCCAAAATTGAGAGAATTAAAGTTAAACGAGCATACTCAAGTACTTTCTCCAAAAGAAAATGACTTATTGAAAATGCTTGCCGAACATAAAAATGATTTATTAACTAGAGAAAAGGCTTTAAAGAAAATTTGGGGCAGCGACACTTACTTCAATGGAAGAAGTATGGATGTCTACATTGCAAAATTGAGAAAATATTTAAAGGAAGATGGTAGTATTGAAATTGTCAATATACATGGGAATGGCTTTAGATTAGTCGTTCAATAAAGACCAACTTTATAAATTCGAATAATTGGATTTAATAAAAAAACCTCCTATCGGGAGGTTTTTTTATGCGCTGAATTTAAGGCTTATAATAAATTATCTAAACAGCTCAGGATTTTCGCCAAAACCTTGTCCTTTCTGCTTTCCCAGGTGCTCGTATGCTTTATAAGTCACTTCTCTACCTCGAGGGGTTCTTTGTAAGAAACCTTCTTGAATTAAAAATGGCTCATATACTTCCTCAATTGTACCAGACTCTTCCCCAACGGCAGTTGCAATCGTTGTGATACCCACTGGACCACCTTTGAATTTCTCAATAATGGCAAGTAAGATGCGATTGTCCATTTCATCCAGTCCATGCTCATCTACATTCAATGCTTTAAGTGCATGTTGTGTGATGCCTAAATCAACAATACCATCATTTAATACCTGAGCGAAATCTCGAACCCTTCTAAGTAAACCATTTGCAATTCTTGGCGTGCCTCTACTCCTTCTTGCGATCTCTCCAGCTGCACTTGAATCTACTTTAACTTCTAATATGCCTGCACTACGCTCTATAATTTTTTGCAATACAGTAGATGGATAATATTCCAATCTTGATTTAATACCAAAGCGAGACAATAAGGGCGCAGTTAATAAACCACTTCTTGTTGTAGCACCAACTAATGTGAATGGATTTAAATTGATTTGAACTGTTCTTGCATTAGGACCACTATCAATTAAAATATCAATCTTATAGTCTTCCATCGCAGCATACAAATACTCTTCAACCACTGTACTCAAACGATGAATCTCGTCTATAAACAATACATCATTGGGCTCCAAGCTCGTCAATAAGCCAGCCAAATCACTTGGCTTCTCAATAACAGGACCAGATGTTTCTTTAATCTGTACACCCATTTCATTCGCAACAATTCTACTCAATGTCGTTTTACCTAAACCTGGAGGACCATGAAATAAAATATGATCTAATGCCTCGCCTCTTAGCTTTGCAGCTTTTATAAAGATGCTAATATTTTCAATTAACTGTGGCTGACCAGCAAATGCATCCATCGCTGCAGGACGAATCGTATTTTCAAACTCTCTGTCCTGAGGTTGTACATTTTGAAATGGTCTATCCAAGTTGAGGTTTGACATGTGTTAAATTATTTTGAAGCAGGCATTGCCTTTTCCAATAAGTGCTTATAAATAAATTGATTCTTTAAGTCTGTAAAATGTTTGCCCTTGGCACCACCCCATCCATGACGACCACCTGGATACAACATGAATTCAACTTGCTTTCCTTGATCTTGCAAAGCACTTAATAATTGAATTGAGTTTTGCATATGCACATTGTCATCCATGGTGCCATGCACTAATTGTAGGACGCCTTTGAAATTCTTAAGATGGGTCATCACATTGCCAGACTTATACCCTTCTGGGTTTTCTGCTGGCGTATCCATGAATCTTTCTGTATAATGCGAATCATATAATTCCCATGCAGTTACACTTCCACCAGCCATTGCATGCGTGAAAACAGAAGCACCATAAGTTAATGCATAACAACTCATATAGCCTCCATAACTAAATCCAGTAATCGCAATTTTTGTTGGATCAGCTTGTCCGTTTGCTATAAACCATTTTGCCATGGTCATATAATCTTGCATTTCCCAATAACCTAGATTGCGATACATATAATTCACGCCTTCTTTTCCAAAATGTCCACTCGCGCGGTGATCAAATGCAACTTGAATCAATCCCTCTTCTGCCCAACCTTCTTTAGTAGGGTTAGAGCTCCAACTATCCATTACAGTTCCAGCATTTGGTCCACCATAAATACTCACTAACAATGGGTACTTTTTATTTGGGTCCATATTCTTAGGCCAAGTCACTAAAGCAGGTAATTCAAATAAACCATCTGCACTTTTGATGCGGATTAATTCCGTCTTCGCCAATTTTGTTGGGTCGAAATTAGCAGCAGTTGCTGTTCCTAATACATCTACTGTCTTTTTTTGTGCATTGATTACTGCAATCGTTGTTGGTGTTTGAATATTACTATAGACAGTAACAAAATGTTTTGCATCTGGTGCTAAATACACTTGTGCGTTATTATATTCTCCAACTGTCAATCTTTTTTGATTTTTACCATCGAAACCAATTGAATACAAATCTATTCTTGCACTATTTTCCAAGCCTCTTGCAGTAAAGTAAATAGTTTTATTTTTTTCATCGATTTGACGAATACCTAGAACAGTGAATTTTCCATTAGTGATTGGATATTGTAATTTACCCTCCATGTCATACATATATAACTGATTCCAACCACTTGCGTCTGACTGAGCTATATAACCTTTGTTATTAGGAATGAAATTGATTCTACCTCCGTTTCTGTCTTCAAGATCAATCCATGTTTTTTGATATTCTGTATACACAGGTTTTTTAGCACCTGTTGTCATATTCAATTCATAGATCTTTAAATTATTTTGACCACGATCCATCCAGCTTAACCACATTGTATTGTTATTTGGATTCCAAATAGGCCATCCAAAATATTGGTCTTCTTGATCGTTAAAGTCTGCCCATGTAATTGCTCCACCTTCGGGCGTAGTCCAACCAATTTTTACAGTTGGGTTTTGGTCACCTGCTTTTGGATACCTTGTCTCTTCTACAAAACCGTGCTGACCCTCGCTATTATAGATAGGGAACATAGGCACTTTTCGCTCATCAAAACGCATAAATGAGATGAATTTGCTATCTGGACTCCACCAAAATGCACGATACTGTGTTGGTCTTCCAAATATTTCTTCAAAATACACCCAGCTAGCATAACCATTTAAGATACCTGTAGCGCCATCATTTGTAATTGCGACTTCCTTTTTAGTAACCAAGGATAAAGTATATAGGTTATTGTTTTTTGTATAGCCAACATAATTGCCGTCAGGTGACAAAGTTGGATTTTTTTCCTCCGCATTGTCAAAAGTCAACTGAACTTCTGATCCATTTTCTTTCAAATAAACATCACCCTTTTTCACGAATACCACTTTTTCAGTCGGCACAGCGTCTGCAGGTGCAATCGTATATTGCTTAGTTACTACATTATAAATGTAATTTTTTGGTGCAGCATCCTCCCCTCTTTTTGTGTTCACAACTACTTGCGTATTGTCAACCCATTTAATAAAACGAGGTAAAGCACTTGGAGCCATTTGTGCAATACTTGATAACGAAAGCACGCATAAAACTGCTGAAATTGAAATCGTTTTTTTCATAGTGTTTCTTTTTTGTAGTTTAAATCACCACATTGATCATTTTTCCTTTTACGAATATGAGTTTTTTTATTGATTTTCCTTCTATCCATTTTTGAACTAATTCATTTCCAAGAACAATTTCATGCACTTGCGCCTCTGTGGCATCTAAAGCAATGGCAATATTGGTTCTAACTTTGCCATTGATACTTACTGGATATTCTTTTGAAGTCTCCGTCACATACTGCGCTTCGAAAATTGGGAAGGATGCATCTATCACAAATCCTTGATTGCCTAATAAAGCCCAAAGTTCCTCACTAATATGTGGCGCATATGGTGCTAATAAAACAAGCACTTGTTCTAATACTTCTTTTTTATGACACCCTAAGTCAAACAATTCATTCACACAAATCATAAAGCTACTGACTGCGGTATTAAAGCTATGACGTTCAGTGTCTTCTTCTATCTTTTTAATTGTTTTATGCAATACTTTTAATTCTTCTGGTGTTGCTTTATCATCTACCCAAACCTTGCCCTTCATCTCATCATAAAACAGTCTCCATAATTTTTTTAGGAATCTATGAACACCCTCTATCCCCTTTGTATCCCAGGGCTTGCTTTGTTCCACAGGGCCTAAAAACATTTCATACATTCTAAAAGTATCTGCGCCATATTTATCCACTAAGTCATCTGGATTCACTGTATTGAATTTAGACTTAGACATTTTTTCTACTTCCACACCACAGATATATTTGCCGTCTTCTAATTCAAAAGTTGCTTGCGCATAATCTGGCTTCCATTTCTTAAACGCTTCTGTATCTAATTCAACGCCATCTACAATATTTACATCCACATGCAATTGATCTACTTCCATCGACTTTGCCAAACCTGCAGAAACAAATACCTGCGTGCCTCTTTTACGATAGACAAAACGAGAACTACCTTGGATCATTCCTTGGTTCAGCAATTTTTTAAACGGTTCATCAAACCCAATATGTCCTAAATCATACAATGCTTTGGTCCACATTCTACTATACAATAAATGACCCACTGCATGTTCGGTTCCACCAATGTATAAATCTACCTGCCCCCAATAGTCACTCACTTTACGATCACAAAAAGCGGTTGTATTATGAGGATCCATATACCTTAAGAAATACCAACTACTTCCGGCATAACCTGGCATGGTATTGGTTTCAAAATGATTTGCTTTCCAGTCTTCAATATTTGCCAAAGGACCTTCACCATCTGGACCAGGACCATAATTTTCAACAGTTGGCAATAGCAACGGCAATTCGCTTTCTGCTAAAGGATAAGCAATACCATTTTTCCATTGAATTGGAAACGGCTCGCCCCAATAACGTTGTCTACTAAAAGCAGCATCACGCATACGGAAATTAACTTTCTTTTTGCCAATGCCCATTTCCTCCAATTTTTCATTGACGATTTTGATCGCCTCTTTTTGAACCACCCCATTCAAGAAATCACTATTGCTTAAAACAGCCTCCTTGGTTGGATTAGCAGCCGTTCCATCAAAAGCGTCTCCAATGATATTGGTAATTGGAATATTAAAATGTTGTGCAAATTTAAAGTCACGATCATCCCCACATGGCACGGCCATGATAGCCCCAGTACCATAACCAGCTAATACATATTCAGATATCCAAATAGGTATTAATTTTTGATTAAAAGGATTCACCACATAAGCACCAGTGAAACAACCTGTAATTTTCTTTTCTGCAATACGTTCACGTTCACTCCTACTTTTAACATAGGCAATGTATTCTTCAACTTCCTTTTGATGACTAGAAGGTGTGATTTGTTGAATCAATTCATGTTCAGGCGCAACCACCATAAAGTCTACACCAAATACCGTATCAGGACGAGTTGTGTACACACGTAAATTCGCGTCATGCCCGTCAATCTTAAAATCGATTTCGGCACCATAACTTTTGCCAATCCAATTGGATTGCATTTCTTTCATCGCATCGCTAAACTGAATCGTATCTAAGCCCGTTAATAATCGATCTGCATATTCAGTAATCCTCAAATACCATTGACGTAATTTTTTCTTTTCTACCGGATGTCCACCTCTTTCACTAAACCCATTAATCACTTCGTCATTCGCAAGAACGGTACCTAATGCTGCGCACCAATTTACTTCCCCAAATCCACAGAAAGCCAATCGATATTGCATCAATACATCCTGTTGTGCTTTTTCATCCCAACCAGCCCATTCAGTTGCAGTGAAATTTAAATTCGCATCTGCCGGACAAACATGATTTGTATTTCCTTCTTTCTCAAAAGTCGCAACCAATGCAGTAATTGGATTTGCCTTGTTCAATTGACGATCAAAATAGCTATTGAATAACTGCAAAAAGATCCATTGCGTCCATTTATAATACGTAGCATCACATGTTCTAACTTCTCTATCCCAGTCATAGCAGAAACCGATATTATCCAACTGACTTCTAAAATTATCAATATTAGCATGCGTACTTTTTGCAGGATGAACACCGTGCTCAATCGCATATTGTTCTGCTGGTAATCCAAATGCATCATAACCCATTGGATGCAATACATTAAATCCTTTCAATCTTTTATACCTACTGTAAATATCAGAAGCAATATAACCTAGGGGATGCCCTACGTGTAAACCTGCTCCACTTGGATAAGGGAACATGTCTAAAACATAACATTTTGGCTTATTGCTTTGATTCGGAACCTGATATGCTTTCTGATTTTTCCAGTTCGTTTGCCATTTTTTTTCGATCGCTCTAAATTGATACTCCATCTGCTAAATTTTCTTAAAAATCTGTAAATATTCGGTTTTAAAACTTTATGCCCCATACACCCCCTATTTTTAACAAAAAAGGGCATAATTCGACCTATGCAAATGTAAGTCTTTAGCGTTCAAAACCCTACATTTGCAGAGCGAACAAGTAAAATTTTAATGCTATGGCAGTATCCGGTAATGGATCTTTAAAGAGAAGTAAACCAAACTATATCTACAGCATTGTGGGGGTGGCGATTGTGTTGTTTATTATGGGCATCATGGGCTGGTTTTTCCTAAATCTTCATGCAATTGGAGACAACTTCAAAGAAGATATCAGAATCAGTGTTTATTTAAGAACTGCTGATAAAAATACAGTAGGTAAAATCCAATCTTTTATTGCTCAAGCACCCTATGCTAAAAACGTAGAGTATGTAGATAAGGAAAAAGCGAAAATCATTTGGAACAAGGAAAATAACGAGGATTGGTCTAAAATTTTAGACGTGAACCCTTTACCAGAGAGCATTGACTTTTTTGCAAAGGCAGACTATGTGAATCCAGATAGTTTAAATAAAATAAGTGCAAGCATTGCATCTAATTTTAAAGACGATGTTGCGGATATTCAATATCCAAAAAGTTTGGTGACGAACTTAAATGAGCGTGCCACAAAAGTGGGTTTAATCTTTTTAGTCATGTCTATTATTCTTTGTGCGATCGTGATTATCAGCATTGACAACACCATTCGTTTAGCTATGTTTAGCAATCGTTTTTTGATCAAAACAATGCAAATGGTAGGCGCTACAAGAAACTTTATATCAAAGCCATTGGTTATTCGTGCACTGTTAAACGGCTTAATCAGTGCATTCATTGCTATCTTTTTATTATTTGGACTAATCCAATGGGCAAGTGCACAATTCCCTCAATTAAAAACTTTGCAAGGGATTGGTAATAGCATTTTATTATTCGGAGGAATCATCCTTATTGGTGTGAGTATATCTGTTATTAGCACTTACCGTAGTGTAGTGAAATATTTAAAAATGAAATTAGACGAACTTTATTAATCAACTTATTATGAGTCAAAAAAATACGAAAAGATCATTAGACCTATTTGGAAAATCTAATTACACATGGATGTTAATTGGAGCAGTTTTAATCATTGCTGGCATGTTATTAATGGCTGGTGGTAAAAGTGCAGACCCAAATGTTTTTAACGAAAATGAAGTGTATAGTTTTAAGCGAATCACAATTGCGCCATTATGCATTATCGCTGGATTTATTATTGAAATCTACGCCTTATTTAAAAAAGATTAAGCCCTTATAAAATTTAGTAGAGCGATGCCATGCATCGCTCTTTTTTTAATCTATCCTATGAATACAATTCAAACAATTATCATTGCGATCATTGAAGGTATTACAGAGTTTTTACCAATTTCTAGTACCGCACATATGAAATTCGCAAATCCATTTTTAGGGATTACAGATAGTCCATTTGTGGATCTCTATGAAATTGTAATACAATTAGCTGCCATTTTATCTGTTGTAGTTATTTATCATAAGGTATTTTTTAATTTCAAAGACTACCGCTTTTATTTAAAATTATTAGTAGCAGTATTGCCTGCTTTAGTTTTTGGTGCCTTATTAAAAAAATATATAGATTCAGTATTGGATAATCTTTGGGTGATTGCAACCGTAATGGTTTTAGGTGGTATTGCATTAATATTAATTGACCGTTATTTCAAAAAACAAGTGGTTTCTAAAAACAACGAGCCTATTCAATTTAAACAGGCGTTTTGGGTGGGTTGTTTTCAAGTATTAGCAATTGTATTCCCTGGTTTAAGCCGAAGCGCAGCAACCATTATAGGCGGATTGAGTCAGAAATTAACAAAACAAGCAGCAGCAGAATTTTCATTTTTTTTAGCTGTACCTACCATGTTGGCAGCTTCTGCAAAAAGCACATTAGATGTGTACCAAGACCATCCAGAAGTTTTTGTTTCAGATAATATTATGAATTTATGCCTTGGTGGGTTTGTCGCATTTCTTGTTGCCTTAGTAAGCGTTAAATTTTTTATACAATTTGTACAAAAAAGAGGCTTCGCAATATTTGGTTGGTACCGTATTGCACTTGGCATTTTTATGCTCATTTGGCTCTTCACTCAAAAAGGCTTATAGATTTAAAGATAGATTAGCAATTATTCGTATTTTGGGTACAAACCCCTTGAAATATGCAAACTGCTTCTAAGAAAGTAATCAATAGTTGGGCTATGTACGACTGGGCGAATAGTGTCTATAGCTTAGTCATCACATCCACTATTTTCCCTGCCTTTTACGAAGCTGTCACAAGTGACGGCAATGAACAAACGCTGATTGACAAAGTAAAGATTGGACCCTTTGAATTTGTAAATACCGCTTTATATAATTATGCCTTAGCAATCGCCTTTGTGGTGGTGGCAATCATGTCCCCAATCTTATCATCAATTGCGGATTATCGTGGAAACAAAAAGCAATTCCTACAATTTTTTTGTACTATGGGTAGCCTTGCTTGTTGTAGTTTGTATTTTTTTGATGGCGACCATATTGAAACAGGCTTACTCTCAGTTATTATAGCTTGCATTGGCTTTTGGGGAAGTTTAGTTTTTTATAATTCTTATCTTCCAGAAATTGCAGCACCTGAAGATAGAGATAGGATTAGTGCAAAAGGATTTACAATGGGCTATATTGGTTCTGTTTTATTACAAATCATTTGTTTTGTTTTTGTATTAAAACCCGACTTATTTGGCATCACTGTTAGCAAAGCTTCACAAATTTCTTTTTTATTAGCAGGCATTTGGTGGTTTGGATTTGGGCAATGGTCCATTGCTAGATTACCTAATAGTTTATCGGTTATAAAAGAAGGACATACCGACAATGTTTTTGTGGGTGGTTATAAAGAATTACATAAAGTGTGGAAACAACTCACTCATTTGCCCATCTTAGATCGTTTTTTAGGCGCATTCTTCTTTTACAATATGGGCGTTCAAACTGTGATGTTAGCCGCTACATTATACGGAAAAAGCGAATTAAATATTCCTACAACAAATTTAATCATTGCTATTTTGATCATTCAATTAGTTGCCATACCAGGTGCTTTATTAATGGGTAAAATGGCAAGTACTTTTGGCAATTTTAAAACATTGATGGTTGCTGTGGCTGTATGGATACTCATATGTATCATTGGTTATTCTATCCCAAGAAATGGAGTAACTGAATTCTATTGCTTGGCCACACTAGTAGGCTTTGTCATGGGTGGTATACAATCTGTAAGCAGAAGTACTTACGCTAAATTAATGCCCACCACACATGACACGGCTTCTTTTTTCAGCTTTTATGATGTTACAGAGAAAGTAGCCATTGTGATAGGTATGTTTAGCTTTGGTTTTATTATTGAACTAACTGGCTCGCAAAAAAATGCCGTATTAGGATTATGCGTGTTTTTTATGATTGGTTTATTTTTGTTATTTAGAGCCTCAAAAAAGATGAAGCATGCAAATTTATAGTATCCATACAGGTAATTTTAAATTAGATGGCGGTGCCATGTTTGGTGTAGTGCCAAAATCTATCTGGCAAAAGACCAATCCTGCTGATGAAAATAATTTATGCACTTGGGCATTAAGATGCATGCTAATTGTTGATGGAGATCGTAAAATTTTGATTGATACTGGGATGGGGAATAAACAAGATGCCAAATTTTTTAGTCATTACCATCCTTCTGAAACTAAAACAATCGCTGAAGCATTAGCTGCTCATGGGTTTACGATAGATGAAATCACAGATGTCCTTTTAACGCATCTTCATTTTGACCATGTGGGTGGCGCAGTGAATGAAGCTAATGGCAAATTGACATTGGCTTTACCTAATGCTACTTACTGGGTAAGTGTACCACATTGGGAGACCGCCATGCAACCTAATAGAAGAGAAAAAGCGAGTTTCTTAAAGGAAAATATCATGCCTCTAAAAGAAAGTGGTCAATTAAAACTAATTGAGATACCTCCATTTAAAAGTGATTCAAGTTTACAAGAAATTCATTTTGCAGAAAATATAAGTTGTATCGTAGTAAATGGACATACACAAGGCATGTTGCTACCTAAAATACAATTTGGCTCAAAACAAATCGTGTATATGGCAGACCTACTTCCTTCTGTCGGTCATTTGCCCATTCCATTTGTAATGGGCTATGACATGCAACCACTTTTTACATTGAACGAAAAAGAATTATTCTTAACTGAAGCTTGTAAAAATGGGTATGTTTTGTTTTTTGAACACGACCCAGTCAATGAATGTTGTGATTTGCAATATACCGAGAAAGGTATTCGAGCTAAAGATTGTTTTGATTTAAACCATGTTACAGCTTAATCTATTTCGATCAAGGATGTGAGTGGATACCTTAAACCCTCATAGCTTTTCATGTCCACTTTAATTGTACCCACAATAATGGGTGTTTCAATCCTAATTGGAATATGGTTTTCGTCGTCTGTAACCCATATGGACATTTGTTCTCCTCCTTTAAACATGGTCCCTTTTACTAGTAGGGGCGCAATTTTAATGGCATTAAATTTTCCAAATTTAGTTCGGATTGTCTCCTTCCCTAGGTATTTAAAATAAGAAGGGAACATTTCATTGTCGAGAAAGAAATTCAAATACACTTTATCATTCACTTGTAAGTTCCTGAAATCTAAATTTCTTGCTGCGTAAATTGCGCTGATAACATCGAATGTACAGTCTGCTGCTTTAAAAGTATTTCCCCTATCATTCAAAACTTCATTCAATTTTTGATTAAATGTTAGATTTTGATTTTGATGAAAGCCCCCTTCGTTGATGGTTCTACTAAAATAATAAGGCAAGAGTGTTTTTGTATCCACAATCGATTCATATTTATCGCGTACTTTAAAAATCCAATCATAGCGTTTATTGGAATTTCCTAAAGCTGTAAAAGCATAAGCATTAGCCCCCTCCCATTTAGTTGGAGATACAGTAAATTGTGCATTACCCGCATTTACGTACAATCCAATTACATTGTAATAGATCGTGTAACTAATCTTTTCGCCCACATTAAAGGATGTATTAGATTGACTACATATCTCTTTTGACTGCTTTGGTGTAACAGATAAAAAGATAGTCATCCAAAATTGAAAAAGAAATAAAATCATACAGGGGTTGTCTTATCTAAATTTATCGCTTTATTTTAAAACCAAGCAATAAAATGGAGCCTATAATTGAGGGTATTAAAAAATTAACAATCCATATTAACGTCGTTAAGGCAATCAACATGATATCATTATGATAAAATGGCGCCATTAACAACAAAAAAAGTTGACCCCTAATCACTAGGTCTGTCAAACTAATTGCTGGTATCATACTAAGAAAAAATAAGAGCGCCATGATCGCAATACTTAAATCTATCGCATGTACAGGAATAGAAAGCATTTCCGATGCCCAATTGTATTGTAAAATGTAAACTAGGTACCTAGAAAATGCTAATGCGATTAATTTCCACTTTAATCCATTATCAATTTGCAAAAGATTGATTTTTGACAACCATCCTTTTAAAGATTGATTGTAGAAAAATAAAAACAAAGCCAATACTGCACCCCAAGGTGCAACCCATTTTAACCAAGGTAAAAAAGGCAGGTTCCAAAATATAGCAATACTACCAAAACAAATAGTCATTAATAGCTGTGCATAAGAAGCCCAAGCCATTTGCGTGATTCCTTTTAATTTAGTTCCAGGAGCTAAGAACAAAGTCCTGCCAACATAATCGCCTGATCTTGCAGGGGTAAAAAATGAAAATGCTTGTCCAACAAGTACAGCACGTAAGGCTTGAAAAATATTAAACTGATTTGTAGAAGCAACAACCGTTTTCCATTTTAGTGCTTCGATAGTATAATTCAATGCCATTAATAAGCCCATCAATAACCAAGCACCCCAATGAATTTTTGTTAGTTGTACTTTTAGCTCCGCACCATATTGGTTTAGATTTTCATTCTGTAAGACCTTATTGTAAATCGCAAAAGCACAAATAACAAATAAGATGAGCCCAATTAGTTTGTTACCGACAGAAAGAATTGGCTTGAGTTTGCTGAAATTCATATTTTGTAAAGATCGTATTTTGAGGGGATATCTGTAACTTTATCCCTATGTCAAAAACGCCCATCATCATAGGTATCGACCCAGGCACCCAAATCCTTGGATATGCTGTTATTCAAGGGGGAAGCCAACCAAAGATCATTATGATGGACGTGCTAAAGCTTACAAAGGAAAAAGATATTTATGCCCGTTTACAAATGATCCATGCAAAGATCATGGATCTAATGACCACTTATAAACCCGAACATTTTGCAATTGAAGCGCCATTTTTTGGTAAAAACGTACAGAGTATGCTAAAATTAGGCAGGGCTCAAGGTGTCGCAATTGCTGCAGCAATGCATTTTAATACCCCGGTGACCGAATATGCTCCAAAAAAAGTAAAGCAATCCATTACTGGCAATGGTAATGCAGATAAAGAAATGGTATGGAAAATGTTAGAACGTATTTTAAATGTAAAAGAAAAGCCTAAGCATTATGATGCAACAGATGCATTGGCTGTCGCTCTTTGTCATTGGAATCAAGTCAATCGAACTGTGGTAAGTACAGGAAAAGGCTTAAAAGGCTGGGATGATTTTATTCAAAAGAACCCTGGTCGTTTAAAGAAATAATTAAGCCAACTTACTTGTAATCGTTTCTTGAATTGCTAAAAATTCTTCCTTCGTTAATTGCAGTTTTGGATTAGAGAAATTAATATCGGCTGCTTCATGAATAGGCACTAAATGCAAATGCGCATGCGGCACTTCAAGCCCTACCGTGACCATACTTACTCTATTACAGGAAAAACTAGCTTCAATCGCTTTTGCAATAGGTTGTGCGAATACCAACATTTCGGCTAAATAATTTTGAGGCAAATCAAATACTTTATCTACTTCAATTTTTGGCACTATTAATACATGCCCTTTTTGCAAAGGGAAAATATCTAAGAATGCGAAGAACATTTCATTCTCCGCAATCTTATAAGAAGGAATTTCTCCTTTAACTATTTTAGAAAATATTGTCATTGAAAAATTAAACAGGTCTTTATAAAAGCATCAAATAGCTATTAAATCTAAATTGAAATATTGTCAATGCTAAATTTCATCACCCCATTTGGTGCTTGCACTTCTGCAATCTCCCCTATTTTTTTACCAATTAAACCTTTACCAATTGGAGATGAAGCTGAAATTTTTCCTGCTTTTAAATCCGCTTCTTTCTCTCCAACTAATTGATAAGTGACTGTTTTCTTAGTCGCCAAATTTGTGATTGTAACTTTGGTTAAAATAGTCACCTTACTTGTATCAATCGTACTAGTATCTACAATTTTTGCATTAGATACAGCAACCTCTAATTGTTTAATTTTTGACTCCAACATGCCTTGCGCTTCTTTAGCAGCATCATATTCAGCATTTTCTTTTAAGTCTCCTTTTTCTCTTGCTTCAGCAATCGCTCTTGATGCCGCTGGACGATCAACAGATTTCATGCGTTGTAATTCCTCGCGCATCTTATCAAAAGTCTCTTGGGTTACATATACGTTTGTTTCGCTCATACCTTCTGTTTTATATAAAAAAAATACAACGCCACATAATTGAAGCGTTGCATGGTACAAAGATATAAAATTAGGCTCAAATGATGCCTAATTTTTCTAATAGGATCTTGGCCATTTTTTGGTATGCTTCATGGCTATAACCAGCAATATGCGGGGTTAAAATGAAATTTGGATGGGCAAACAAGGCCTCTAAATTGCCTTTTTCAACCTCATTATAGGTGCCTAGCCTTTCATTTTCTAATACATCTAGCCCAGCACCTCTAACTTGATGATGCTCAAGGGCATATAACAAGGCGGTAGTATCTGTTACAGCGCCCCTACAAGTACTTAAAAAATAAGGCTGTTTCTTAAATTTTGCAAAAAAAGCTTGGTTGGCTAAATGCCTGGTTTCATTTGTTAAAGGCAGGTGCAAACTTACCACTTCGGCTTCCGCTTGAATGGTCTCGATGCTTGCTAATTTAACATTTGGAAATTGTTTAAAGCCCAATGCATTTGGATTCAAATCATTTGCCAATAATTCTACTCCAAACCCAGTTAATACTTTTGCAAAGGCAGTTCCCGTATTTCCAAAACCAATGATGCCTACTTTCTTTCCTGATAATTCATCTCCACGATTTGCATCTCTTATCCATTGACCCAACTTTACTTGGTCATAAGATCGATTCAAACGGTGCATTAAATTCAATAATAAGCCCAAACTATGTTCTCCAACAGAACCACAATTACCTTCGGGACTACTTACACATAGAATACCTTTTGATGTAGCAAAATTAGTATCAATTAATTCCATGCCACTTCCTAAACGTCCAATCCACTTTAAATGTTGGGCTTTAGATAATAAAGCAGCGTCAATCTTTAATCTAGTAGTTACAATTAATCCAACTGCCTCTTTTATTTTAATAACCAGCGCGTCGTACTCAATAGTTGGTTCATACATCACCTCGAATCCTTTTTGAGCAAGTGTCTCTAATAAAAAAGGATGCGCAGCTGCAGTTACAATAACTTTATTAGACATAGATTAAGGATTGTGCATTTTAAATGTAAGATCAGCAAAATCTTGATAGGTAAGATTTTCAGCTCTTTTGGTAAAAATTGGATCCTGTAATTGCTCGGTCGTGAAATAAGGCTTCAAAGGATTTCTTAGCATTTTACGTCTTTGTCCAAATGCCATTTTTACAATATGGTAAAAACTTTTCAAGGAACTAAATTCAGGAAAAACTTCTTTTCTTTTTAAACGAATTACCCCACTCATTACATTTGGCGGTGGTGTAAATGCAGTAGGTGGCACATCAAATAAATATTCTACCTCATAAAAGGCTTGTGTTAAAACACTCAAAATACCATAGGCTTTTGAGTGTGGCTTTGCCGCAATTCTTTCGGCAACTTCTTTTTGAAACATACCAATCATCACCGGTACTTGTTCTTTCCAATCCAACACTCTAAATACAATTTGCGTAGAAATATTGTAAGGGAAATTCCCAACTAAAGTAAATTGATCCTCAAAAGGAATAGCCGTTTCTAAGAAATCTTCATTAATAATCTTACCCTCTAAATTGGGATAAGTATGCAAAAGGTAGGCCACTTTTTCGCGATCTAATTCCACCGCTTTAAATGCTTTTAGGGGCAGGTCCATAATATGCTGGGTCAAAGCACCTGCTCCAGGACCAACTTCTATTAATTGGTCTATAGGCGTATCGGCTAAAGCTGCTTTAATTTGTAAACAAATTTGGACATCATTTAGAAAGTGTTGACCCAATGACTTTTTAAGGGTGTATTGCATGAAGCAAAGTTAGGTTTTTGTGCGTACTTTTACACCCTAATCAACTGGATATGAACCAAGACATCAGAAAACCAATTATAGGCTTTACTTGCGGAGATTTAAACGGTATTGGAATTGAGTTAATCATCAAATCTTTGTCTGATAGCAGACTTTTGGAGTTTATGGTTCCAGTCATTTTTGCAAACAATAAGGCAATCAATTTTTACAAAAAAGGGCTTCCAGATTTTCAGATGAATTTTTCGACAGCACCAGATCTTGACAAGTTAAATCCTAAACAAGTTAATTTGATTCAATGTTGGGAAGAAGAAGCCGCAATTCAACCAGGAGAATTAACAGATATAGGCGGGAAATATGCTTTGATTTCTTTAGAAAATGCAGTTGCTGCCTTAAAAAATAATAAGATTGATGGCCTAGTAACAGGGCCAATTCATAAAAAAAATATACAGTCTCCTAATTTTAATTTTAGTGGGCATACCCCTTATTTACAACATGCTTTTGGCAATACTGAGAACTTGATGTTATTGGTTGCTGATAATTTAAGAATGGCATTGGTCACCGAGCATCTTACTATTCAAGACATTGCACAACATATTACCAAAGATAAGATCAAGCAAAAATTACAAATTCTTCACAGGAGTTTACAAAAAGATTTTGGCGTAGACAAGCCTCGTATTGCGGTACTCGCTTTAAATCCACATGCAGGTGATGATGGTTTAATTGGAAAGGAAGAAATAGAAATCATCCGCCCGGCCATTAAAGATGCGAAGCAGCAGATGTTGGTATATGGACCTTATTCTGCAGATGCATTTTTCGCAAGAGGTCAACATGAAAAATTTGATGCGGTATTAGCGATGTATCATGACCAAGGTTTAATTCCATTTAAATCATTGGCATTCGGTGAAGGTGTAAACTTTACTGCAGGATTACCCATTGTAAGAACAAGTCCAGATCATGGAACTGCTTTTGATATTGCTGGGAAAGACAAGGCCGATGCGAGTTCATTTACAGCAAGTATTTTTGAATGTATACGCATTATTCATGCAAGACAAGGCTACAGAGATATGCGCCTGAATCCATTGAAGAAAGTAAGCCATAAGATGTTTGCTAATGCTGTGGATGAAAGATTAGACGAGAATTAATTAAAAAGGGCAAGCGGACTTAAATTCTACCAAGGACTGATTTCCCCATCCAGGCATATTTATATTTTGTAAGACTTGCGCATGTAATAATTGCTCTGCCTTTTTAGCCATGGGTATCGCAGCCTTACAGCCCCCTCCAAATAAAACGGGTAGTTTCCTTTGAATATTCGCCTCTAGTAAATAAATCCTAGGGTTGTTTGCATTTACTTTTTTTGCCAATTGTAAAGGTGTCTTAATTTTATCTTCATAAAGTAACCACCTCATTGTAGGATTTACTGACATCTTAGCTGTGTTCGCTAAGCTTTCGGCGCAATATATTTCATCGTTATTTGTAATGGACTTCGCTCTTGAAATCCATAGTATTGCATCATTCGCTAATTGATCCCTGTCTCCCATTTTCATCAAACACATTCTTGATTTAAGTATGGAGGCATAATATGGAATTAGCCAGTTCTTTTTATCTGCATTGTACAATTTTTCAAACTGTATATAAACAGATTGATAGGCCGCCGTGCCACTCAATTGATTAAACTGCGCTACAGCTAAGTCCAAAGCTTTGTCCGTGCCCATATTTTGGGCAGTAAGATGAATGGTTGATAAGAAAAGAAATATAATAAGCGTGTAGCGCATACAATACAAATCTAGAACATCGAATTGGAAACGCCTTTATTTATGACATAATTCGCATAAGTAATTTCAATGGTGCCCTTTTTTTGTTTTAAAGCTTTTTGCTTGGCTGCAGGATCTTCGTCTCCAAATTCCAAGGTAATCCCATTCGGTAATTTATAATCCTTTGTGTTAAAGCCAAATATAATCTTACTTGGTAAGCCGTAACTAGCATATTGACCATACTCCATCGTAATCTCATAAGTACCATTTTCTTTTGTGGTCGTAAAAGTTTTGTAAACCAAGGCGTCTACTGGATCAATCCATAAAGTGGAAATAACCCAGTCTAATTTATCATCTGTGGGGATTAACTTAATGGCTTGCAATTGTTTTCCTTTAAACATTTGCACACCAGATTCAATCGCGATATATTGTTTATTGTTCAACAAGGAATTAATAGTCACAGAAACCCCACCTTTTGGCAACAAAGAAATACCCCCTTCTTTTTTAACCTTTAATAGATTAGGTTTCTTATAATACACTTTCACTTTCCCTAAAGATGCTTTGATGAATGCCACATCTGTTTTCATGACACCAGTCGCAACATAGTCATTTACTGTGTTTAATTTCGCACTCACTCTTTCAATTAAAGCATTTGACTGCGCTTGCGCTAAGCTATGCACTAGAACGACCAACAATAAAACCAACTTCATTTTTTTCATATCAAACAAATTATGTGCTTTTATACTGCAACAGCTTAACTTAAAATATCTTTCTTTTTCATAATCCATACAGAAGCGCCGACGAATAATCCTATATGCACCGTGAGCACAATGATGGAATTTTTGATCTTAGCTACGTTTAAAATACTTCCAGTAATTGCATCATTACTTTCGTTTACTTGTATATCAAAAAACTCTTTCCAATTGTTCATATGTGTGGTAAACAAATAAGGCTTCACTACATTAAATAATGGAATATTCAATGTACTTAAAATCGTAAAAAATACAATGGCGCTAATTGTTGCCACAATCGGGCCAATTGAATTATTTGCAAGGCTTGACATTAAAAAGCCCAAAGCTGCTACCGTCAATAAAGAGAAGCTTGCAAAAACAAATGCACCAAGGTATCTCCAAAATACATCCTGCTCTTGAATCAAAACAACATAATTAGATTTCATAAGAAATAAATCGTCCGTTCCGAAAATCCACATGCTCAAAAACAAGGCTAAAAATGCAAGCCATATTAACAACAAAATAGTATAAATGCTTGCTGCTATAAATTTTGCTAAAACCCATTGTGTCCTACTAAATGGCGTCGTAAACAAGAGTCTTAAAGTACCTAAATTGGCCTCGCCAGAAAGCATATCTGCAGCAATCAAAGCGACCAATAAGGGCACATGTACCAACAATAATTGTAATAGGATATAGCATATTAAATAGCCATTCAATACTTTACCGTCTACCGTTAAAGTATCGTTGATGTCCTTCATTAAGAATGCTGCGTAGGCTTCCCCGTCTATTTTTAAACCCATTTGTATCACCAATATCAAAGCAGCAATTGCACCAAAAGCAATATAGGTTCTTGGCCTTTTGTAGATTTTAAATAATTCAATTTGAATGATTGGCCACATATTAATAAGTTGAAGTAAGTTGTAAGAAATAATCTTCTAAAGAATTTTTTGTCTCTAAGGATAGTACAGCAATATTGGATGCAACTAAAAACGCATTCAATGCCGGAATGTCTAATGTAGGTATCGTTAAGTACAATCCCTCTGTCCTATTCAATAAATGAGACTGGTAATTCGAATTCATAATTTTTTGCTTCGCATCATGGTCATTCAAAGTTTTGATTTGAACAATCGTTTTATTAGGATCTAATAAACTTTCCGTTGTTCCTTCGGCCATTTTTTTACCTTGATGAATTATCAATATATGCGTAGCAATTTGTTCAATTTCAGTAAGCAAATGCGATGAAACTAACACTGTTTTACCCTGCTCTCTTGAGAGCGATTTGATTAATGCACGAATATCCGCAATCCCCTGTGGATCCAATCCATTGGTAGGTTCATCTAAAATAATTAAAGATGGATCGTGTAATAAAGCAATGCCAATTCCAAGTCTTTGTTTCATTCCCAATGAATAGGTCTGTACTTTATCATTTGCCCTAGCAAGTAATCCAACCTGCGCCAATGTCGCTTCTATTTTTGCAGCTGTAACTGGCTGCTTACGCAATTTGGCAAACAATGTCAAATGCTCCTTGGCTGTTAAATAAGGATATAAGTCTGGACGTTCTATGACAGCACCCACTTGCTCTAAAATAGCAGATCGATGCTCGGATAGGGATTGCCCAAAAATTTCGATATGTCCTTCTGAAGGATGGATCAAGGAAAGCAACATACGGATTGTGGTGCTTTTGCCTGAGCCATTTTGACCTAAGAAACCATAAACCTGTCCAGCTTCTACTTCAAAAGAAAGTTGATCGACTGCTTTTAAGTTGCCGAAGTTTTTGCTTAATGCTTGTACTTTAATAACTGACATATATCTATAACAATCAATTGAATTATTTGTTGCAAATCAACCCCCTATTCATAAAAAAACCCCGAATGAATCGGGGTTTTATATCTTTAAGTTTTACCTTATTTGTACTGAGGGATAATGCTATTCGCTAAATCTAACATTTGCTTTAATCCATCTTCAGGTAAATTACCTTTTTTGAATTCAGCCAATACATTTGGTAATTTATTAGTCATCTCTAATAAGAAATGTGCTTCAAAATCTTTCACATTCTTAACAGCTACTTCTTTCAACAAACCTTGTGTACCTAAGTAGATAATTGCTACTTGTTTTTCTACCGTGAACGGAGTGTACTGCGCTTGCTTTAAGATTTCTACATTTCTTGCACCTTTGTCAATTACGTTTTTAGTTGCTGGATCTAAGTCACCACCAAATTTAGAGAAGGCTTCTAACTCACGGTATAAAGCTTGGTCTAATTTCAATGTACCAGATACTTTCTTCATTGACTTAATCTGCGCGTTACCACCTACACGACTTACTGAGATACCAACGTTGATAGCTGGACGGATACCTGCGTTGAACAAGTTACCTTCCAAGAAGATCTGACCATCAGTAATAGAGATTACGTTCGTAGGAATATAAGCAGAAACGTCACCAGCTTGTGTTTCAATGATTGGTAATGCTGTCAATGAACCACCACCTTTTACCAAATGCTTGATAGAAGCTGGTAAGTCATTCATGTTTTTAGCGATATCATCGTTTGCAATTACTTTCGCAGCACGCTCTAATAAACGGCTATGTAAGTAGAATACGTCACCTGGATAAGCCTCACGACCTGGAGGACGACGTAATAATAATGATACCTCACGGTATGCTACCGCTTGTTTTGATAAGTCATCAAATACGATCAATGCTGGTTTACCACAATCTCGGAAGAACTCACCAACAGCTGCACCCGCAAATGGTGCGTAGAATTGTTGTGGAGCTGGATCCGCAGCAGAAGCAGCTACGATAGTAGTATAAGCCATTGCACCATTCTCTTCTAATGTCTTCATAACACCAGCGATAGTAGATGCTTTTTGTCCGATTGCAACATAAATACAATAAACTGGTTGACCAGCATCGTAGAATTCTTTTTGATTGATAATCGTGTCTACGCAAATTGCTGTTTTACCTGTTTGACGGTCACCAATTACCAATTCACGTTGTCCACGTCCAATAGGAATCATCGCGTCAATCGCTTTGATACCAGTTTGTAATGGTTCTTTAACGGGCTCACGAAAGATAACCCCTGGTGCTTTACGCTCCAAAGGCATTTCATACAATTCTCCTTTAATTGGACCTTTACCATCAATTGGTTCACCCAACATATTAATAACACGACCTACTAAACCATCTCCTACTTTAATAGAAGCGATTTGACCGGTTCTTTTTACTTTATCACCTTCTTTGATTTGTTTGCTATCACCCATCATTACCACACCCACATTGTCTTCCTCAAGGTTCAATGCAATAGCTTTGGTTCCGTTTTCAAACTCAACCAACTCACCACTACTAACACCATTCAAACCATATACACGGGCAATACCATCACCAACTTGTAATACAGTTCCTACTTCTTCTAAATCAGCTGAAGCATTGAAGTTGCTCAATTGCTGTCTAAGAATTGCGGATATTTCATCAGGTTTAATGTCCACCATAAATACTTATTTAATGTATGATTGTTATGTTATTTTAATTTTGCTTCAAACTCATTAGATAAAAATTGCTTCTTAATATCTAATAAATCTCTTTTTATACTTGCGTCAATTAAGTTATTGTCGAATGACAACACAAATCCACCAATCAAATCTTCGTTGGTATATGTTGTTAGTTCAACAGTTTTAAATTGAGTTTCGGTTTTAATTTTTTGTTCAATAGACTGCTTTAAATCTTCGCTAATTGCTACTGCTGTAGTTAAACTAACTTGATGAATTCCATTTAATGCATTGTATTGCTCAATGAATGCAGTTGCTATTTCCGGCAATGCACCTTCTCTACTTTTCTTAACTAGTAAAACAATAAAAGATAATGACAATACACTTACTGCATCTTTAATAACAGCATGTATGATGGCATTCTTTTGATCTGCTTTAATAATTGGGCTTCTTAACACATTCACAAAATCATGACTTTGTGTACAAACTGATTGAAAATATTTCATGTCAGCATATACCGCATCCAATTGATTTTGTTCAATGGCTAAGTCGAGTAAGCTCTTTGCGTATCTTCCTGCTAAACGTACGTTGGGCATTTCTTACTTTTTAATTTAACTTAACTCCTTCAGCAATTTGTTTAATATAGCTTTCTTGTTCTGCTTTATTAGACAACTCTTTTCTTAATACTTTCTCAGCTACTTCAACTACTAAATTGCCTACTTGATTTTTAACATCAATTAATGCAGCATTTTTTTGTTGAGTGATTGCCAATTGAGCATCATTGATAATGCGCTCATATTCAAGCTTCGCTTTATCTTTTGCTTCAGAAACCATCTTGTCAGCAGTTTCTTTTGCGTCTTTTAACAATCCAGCTCTTTCCTCACGTGCTTTAGCTAACAATGCTTCATTTTCATTTTGCATCGCAGCAATTTCTGCTTTCATCTTATCTGCACGTAATAATGCTTCTTCAATTCCGTTTTCACGATCTGCGATTGCTTTTAACATTGGTTTCCAAGCAAACTTGCCTAAAACAACTAAAAGCACTACAAATGCAATGGTGTTCCAAAATACCAAACCGATATCTGGTAACACAAGTGGATTTACTTCTAATAAGAACATACTATTCGTTTATCTTAATTAATAATTCAATTTAAAAAATAGGCCTTTCGCCCTGTGCTTGGGCCTATTTATTTTCTTAAGGAAATCCTCAGCAGATTATCCGTTACCCAAAAGGGCAACAACCACAGCAAACAAGGCAACGGCCTCTACGAATGCAGCAGCAACAATCATGCTTGAACGGATTTCGTTCGCAGCTTCTGGCTGACGAGCAATACCTTCAACAGCACCTTTACCAATCATACCGATACCTAATCCAGCACCGATAGCAGCTAATCCAGCGCCAATTGCAGCAATACTTCCTACCATTTTTTTACGTTTTAATTGTTATTGAAAAAAAGTTAAATATTTTTTAGTGATGTGCTTCTTCTTTATGATCATGGTGATGCTCTTCGTTTGCCATTCCAATATACATCGCAGTTAACATCGTGAAGATATAGGCTTGCAAGAATGCAACCAATAACTCAATCATGCCAATAAACACTGCGAATGGAACTGCGATTGCAGAAGCATACACTGTTTTGAAGATAAATATGATACAAATCAAACTCAATACTAAGATGTGGCCTGCTGTAATGTTCGCAAACAAACGAATCATTAATGAGATAGGCTTTGTAAACACACCAATTAATTCAATTGGTGCTAAGAACAATTTCATGCTCCAGTGCATACCTGGCATCCAGAAAATGTGTTCCCAATAATTTTTATTTGCACTTAAATTCACCACAATGAATACGCAAACTGCTAAAGTCATTGTGAATGCGATATTGCCGCTTACATTGGCGCCTCCTGGGAAGAAAGGAATCAATCCTAAGAAGTTATTGACCAAGATTAAGAAAAATACAGTCAATAAGAAAGGCATGAATTTCGCGTATTTCTTTTTGCCAATATTTGGTATCGCTAATTCATCTCTTACAAACAAAACAATTGGTTCCATCAATGACTGAACGCCTTTTGGTGCAGATGTAACACCTGTTTTCTTATAGGCAGATGCTGCTGTCAAAATAACCAATAAAATAATGAATACAGAAACCAACAAAGAAGCTACGTTCTTAGTAATGGAAAAATCCCATAAAGTTTTAGTTGCCGCTTCGTCAATTGCACCCGTTGCATCTACTACTTTTACTTTGCCTTCTATGATTTTATAATCAAAATTGCCTTTGTATACAATTGGTTCATGGTGTTCGTCCATGAATTTAGCAGAAGAAAAAACTTCAATACCTTTTGGTGTGTATAAAATAACAGGTAAGTGAATTGAAGTATGACCCCATAAATGCCAGCTATGATCATCCTTGATGTGTTCTAAAATGGTCTCTGTAACATTGAATTCTTTTTCTTCATGTCCAGTAGTAGCATGTGTTGCAGTAGCTAAATTCGAATCCACGGTTGTATGTAATGAATCCTGAGCAACTGCATGATTGTCTGCATGCGCTACTTTTTCGTTCGCAAATGAAGCACTAGCAAAAGCCAATGTAAATAAGCTCAAACACAATACCAGTAAAGATTTAATACGTCTAGATGCCATAGGGATCTCAAAATTTGCGGCAAAGATAGGAATAAACCTGCTGAAATATTAGAATATTTAACAGAAATATAGGCTTAATTCAAATGTTTTAGAAAGTTACAATCTATTGAAATTCAATTGATTGTAAAATTACACCCCTTTTTTAGGGTCTAATTGCATTTCATTCAAGGCTTTATAAAATCCTCCCTGCTCCATCAAGGACTGGTGTGTGCCTTTTTCAATGATTTTACCCTGCTCTAAAACTAGGATCTGATCGGCCTTCCGAATGGTAGATAAACGGTGGGCAATAACAATTGAAGTTCTACCTTGAATAAGGGTTTCAATTGCTTTTTCTATCAACTGCTCACTCTCTGTATCAATAGAAGAAGTTGCTTCATCTAATATCAAAATGCTTGGATTGTATAACAATGCACGAATAAAACTTAGTAATTGTCTTTGGCCTAAACTAAGTGTCGCGCCCCTTTCCATCACCTGATATTGGTAACCACCAGGCAACTGCATGATAAAGTCGTGCATGCCAATCATTTTTGCCGCTTCCTCCACTTGTGCTGGAAGAATTGCTGGATTGCGAAGGGTGATATTGTCGTAAACAGAACCGGAAAATAAAAATACATCTTGCAAGACCACTCCAATAGATCCTCTTAGCCTGTCCAAAGAATATTCCTCGATTGCTACTCCATCTAATAATATTTGTCCTGCTTGATAGGGATATAGTCGATTCAAAATACTGATGATGGAAGACTTTCCACTTCCAGTTGGTCCAACCAATGCCACAGTTTCACCAGCTTCTACTTTAAAGTTGAGTTGATTTAAAATCCAATTGGGGGCATCGTATGCAAACTGTACATCTTTAAACTCTATAGCTCCGACAATTTTAGCTGGATTATATTGCCCTTGATCGGTCGTAATATCTTCATTGTCTAAAATCTTGAATACTCGCTCAGCGGCCACCATCCCCATTTGTAGCACATTGAATTTATCTGCAATCATTCTTAGCGGTCTAAAAATTTGATTCAGAAATAATATGAAAGCAACTAACAATCCCGCATCCAAAGTTTGGTCTGCTACCCACCAAACGATCAATCCAATACTTAAAGCTAAAACAACTTCTACCACAGGAAAGAAAACTGAATAAGCAAAAATGGCATTGATATTTGCTTTCTTATGCTTCTCATTAATGGTGTCAAATTTCTTCATCTCTTTTTCTTCTGCAGCAAATGCTTGAACAACTTGCATTCCAGAAATATGTTCTTGAACAAAAGCATTCAGCGCAGCAACTGCATTTCGAACTTGCACAAAACTTTTGTTTACACTTTCTTTAAAAAAATAAGTAGCGATAAGCATGATAGGAAATGGAATTAGACAAATCAATGTCAATTTCCAATTAATAAAAAACATCGTAGTCAAGGTAACTACAATGGTTAAAAAGTCTGCAATAATTGGAATTAATCCATCTGAAAAAATATCGTTGATACTTTCTATATCATTGATTGTCCTAGTTGTTAATGTGCCAATTGGCGTTTTATCAAATTGACGCATTTCCCAGAACATTATTTTTTGATAAACCTTATTCCTTAAATCTCTGATCACTTGCTGCCCTAACCAAGCCATACCATATGTGAAACAAAAACGAAATAAGGTTTCAATAATTATAAAAGCAACCTGAAAAAGTGATATGGCCAAAATAAGCTGAATAACAGAATTAAAAGCATCCGTTGGTAAAACATAATGCACCCATTCTGGAAGTGGAACCGATTTCCCAATAGCTAGGTTAACCGTTGCTTGAATTAAATAAGGTCGAACCGGGGTTGCGAATGCTAAGAAAATCCCTAAAAATACATTGATCCAAAAAATTAATCGATAGGGCCCAACAAATGAAAACACCCTCCTTAAAATAGAAGATTTAAATATGGGTTTAGGCTGGGTAGTTGACATAGCGGATCAAAGTTACACCGCTTTTACGTATTTTCGTAAAAGCATGGAAAGTACAGAGCGCGAATTAGTGAATACAGTTGTGACACCCTACAACTTGAACGACGAACAAGAGAAAAAAGAGATTGTTCGACATTACCGTGCCCTGCTCAGAACCCTAAGAACAAAACTTAAAAAAGGCGATAGAGAATTACTAAGAACTGCCTTTGAAATGGCAGCAGACGCTCATAAAACAATGCGTCGTAAAAGTGGCGAGCCCTATATTCTACATCCTATCGCAGTGGCGATGATAGCTTCTGATGAAATTGGATTAGGTGTTCGAAGTACCATTTGCGCATTACTTCATGATACAGTCGAAGACACCGATATTACATTAGACGATATTAAAAGAGAATTTGGTAACGAGATTGCTAAAATTGTTGACGGGTTAACAAAAATCTCTACGGTGATGGACACCAATAGTAGTCAGCAAGCAGAGAATTTCAAAAAGATCTTACTCACTTTAACAGATGACCCAAGAGTGATCTTGATCAAACTTGCAGACAGGTTGCACAATATGCGTACGATGGATTCCATGAAGCAAGAGAAGCAATTAAAAATTGCCTCTGAGACAATCTGGGTATATGCGCCATTGGCTCATCGTATGGGGTTGTACAATATCAAAACAGAATTGGAAGATCTTTCCATGAAATATTTGGAGCCGGATAAGTACAAAGAAATTGCAAAGAAGTTATCAGAGACAAAGAGAGAACGAACCAGGTATATAAATGAATTTGTTAGACCATTAAAAGAAAAATTAAGTAACACAGGCTTACAATTTGAAATATTTGGCAGACCAAAAAGCATTCATTCAATTTGGAATAAAATCAAAAAGAAAGGTGTAAGTTTTGAAGAAGTGTACGATCTTTTTGCCATCAGGATTATTCTTGACGCACCACTTGAAAAAGAAAAAGAAGAATGCTGGAAAGTATACTCAATGGTGACAGACGAATACCTGCCCTCTCCAGAAAGACTAAGGGATTGGTTGAGCAATCCAAAGAGCAATGGATATGAAGCTTTGCATACAACAGTGATGGGGCCACAAGGAAAATGGGTGGAAGTGCAAATTCGAAGCAAAAGAATGAATGAGATTGCGGAAAAAGGTCTGGCTGCGCATTTTAAATACAAAGAAGGCACACAAAGCGAGGATCGTTTTGATAAATGGTTCGTACAAATTAGAGAAGCCTTAGGCAACCAAGAGGAAGAAAGTATAGATTTTTTACAAGACTTTAAAACTTCTTTTTTAGCAGAAGAAATTTATGTCTATACGCCTAAAGGCGAAGTAAAGATGTTGCCGGTGAATAGTTCTGCACTTGATTTTGCATTTTATATTCATACTGCTATAGGTTCTAAGTGTATTGGCGCAAAAGTGAATCATAAATTAGTGCCAATTAGCCATAAATTAAGAAGCGGAGATCAGATAGAAATTATCACAAGCAATAAACAAAAACCCACAGAAGACTGGCTGAATAATGTGGTGACCGCTAAAGCAAAAAATAGCATTAAAGATGCTTTGAGAGAGGAAAAGAAAATCATTTCAGAAGAAGGAAAATATACTGCTCAAAGAAAATTAGAGGGAATCGGTGCCGCATATAATCCTTACAATTTAGATCAATTGGTCCACTTTTATAAACTAACAAGTCAACTGGACTTATTGTATAAAATTGCTACTAAGTCTATCGATTTAAAGGAGCTTAAAACCTTTCAAGTCCTTGGAGATAAAATTGAAGCACCAAAACCAATTGTAGCGCCAGTCGATCCAAATGCAGAAGTACCTACGTACAAACCTTTACCAAAAAAAGGCGATTCTGAATTAATCATTTTTGGAGAATCCAGCGACAAGATTAAATATAACCTTGCAAAATGTTGCAATCCTATTCCTGGGGACGATGTATTTGGATTTGTGAGTACAGGAAAAGGGCTAATCATTCATAGAACGAGTTGCCCTAATGCAACACAATTATTAGCCAATTATGGACACCGAGTTGTTAAAACTAAATGGGCTAAAAATAAAGAAATTTCCTTCCTTACAGGCCTTAGTATTATTGGACTAGATGATGTGGGTGTAGTTAATAAAATTACTACCATTATTAGTGGAGATCTGAAAATCAACATAGCTGCTTTAACAATCGAATCAAAAGATGGCATGTTTGAAGGTACCATCAAGGTTTTTGTGCACGACAAGGACGAACTAGAAGAATTAGTAGCCCGTATACAAGCACTGAATGGCATACAAAAAGTGACTCGTTTTGATACAGAGGCGGTCTAAAATCAAGTAATCAACATCTTGGGAAAAATATGTGTGAAAACATTTCCTATTATTTTCAGGTTAAATAGGTAATCAAATTTTCTAGACTTATTTTTGTCACTCAAATTCAAACTTATGGTAGACGTAATTTTAGGACTTCAATGGGGTGACGAAGGCAAAGGTAAAATCGTGGATTATTTCGCACCAAAATACGATGTAATTGCACGTTTCCAAGGTGGCCCAAATGCTGGTCACACCTTATATGTAAATGGTACTAAAATGGTCTTGCATCAAATACCATCTGGTATTTTTCATCAAGATAAAATCAATATCATTGGAAATGGTGTTGTGTTAGATCCGGTAACTTTGAAAAAAGAATGTGACGCAGTTGCTAGCATGGGTATTGATGTCAAAAAGAATTTATTTATCTCCGAGCGTACGAATATTATTATCCCAAGCCATAGAGCTTTAGACAAAGCATCTGAATTGTCTAAAGGGGAGGCTAAAATTGGATCTACCTTAAAAGGTATTGGACCGGCTTATATGGATAAGACAGGTAGAAATGCATTAAGAGTTGGTGATTTATTAGACAAGAAGTTCATCAGCAAATACATTGCTTTAAGAATGAAGCATCAGAAGATTTTGGATAGTTATAATTTCAACGAAGATATTTCTGAGATGGAATCAGAGTTTTTTGAAGCGATTGAGTTTTTGAAAACAATGAATATCATTAACTGCGAATATTTTATTAACGACCAAATTAACAAGGGTAAAAAAGTATTGGCCGAGGGTGCACAAGGCTCTATGCTAGACATTGACTTTGGAACCTTCCCATTTGTTACTTCTAGTAATACGATTTCTGCAGGTGTTTGCACAGGACTAGGTGTTTCACCTAAACAAATTGGAGAAGTATTTGGCATTTCTAAAGCCTATTGTACGCGTGTTGGTAGCGGCCCCTTCCCTACTGAATTGCACGATGAAAAAGGAGAAGAATTAAGAAAAATTGGTAGTGAATTCGGCGCTACTACAGGTCGTCCTCGCAGATGTGGCTGGATAGATTTAGTGGCCTTAAAATACACATGTATGATTAATGGCGTAACCCAGATCATCATGACCAAAGCAGATATTCTAGATTCTTTCAAAGAATTAGAATTAGGAATTGCTTATGAGATGGAAGGCAAACAAATAGACTATGTTCCATTCCAATTAGTTGGCACACCTGTTACCCCTGTTTGGAAGAAAATGGCAGGTTGGGAGGTAGATACTACACAAATGAAGAAAGACGCAGAATTACCTGCTACCATGAAAACATATATCGAATTTATTAATGAATATTTGGGTGTGCCAGTAAAATATGTTTCTAACGGCCCTGGCAGAGATCAAATCGTTCATTTATAATCAAAAAAAAGCAATAAAAAAAGTCACATTATTTTTGCTAAATAAAATTTTCATTTGAAATTTACATAAATATTTTGATTGAGTTATGGCAGTAAAATCTACAAAAGAGAAAAAGACAGCGACACCAAAAAATGGCGTAGTAAAAGCTGAAAAATCAAGCAAGACACCAACTAAGAAAAAAGTGGATGACGAGGACGATGATATAGAGGAAGAAGAGGACGACAACGATGATTGGGGTAAAACAGAAGATGAGGATGACAGCTGGGACCCAGATTTCGCTGAATTTGATTTACCAAAAACAACAAAGAAAGCTGGTAAAGCTAAAAAAGGCGAAGACGATGATTTCGGATTAGAAGAAGACTTAAACTTAGAGGACGATGATTTGTTTGACGACAAAGATGAGTTCGATGATGATTTCTAAAATGGTTTAATCATTATCCTGATATAAAGATTGTATTGAGGCCTGTAAAATTTGATTTTTATGGGCCTCAAATATTTTAGCCTCTTTCGTAGGCAGCACTAAATTGTATGTTTTCCCTGATGCCAATTGCTTATCCATGTTTGGATTCAACTCCTTTAAATAAGCAAGGGGCATTTTTAAGAAGCTTGCGATTGTTTTTGCATTAAACCTACCTGAGATAAGCAAAGCCTCCATACCTATTTGAGTTGATTTATTTTGAGGTACACTATTTGGACTATACTCCTCTTTTATAACCACTCCTTCGAAAATAGCATGCGTTGCTATGAATTTCTTTACATGATTTCTAGTCTCTAAAGGAAGCTCGTATTGCAAAGCCCAGAAATCTTTTGTTTTCTTTTTTTCAATCGCTTTGCTCAGTCTACCTGCTCCTCCATTATAGGCTGCTACGACTAATAACCAATCTCCAAATTGTTGGTACAATTCTCTTAAAATAGTTGCAGCTGCTTGTGTACTTTTTTGATAATCCATTCTTTCATCATTGGGTAATAATTTCAACCCCAAGCGAGTTGCTTCTGCCGGCATGATTTGCCATGGGCCTGCAGCGCCTGCCCAAGAAACAACCTGCGAACTTAAATGACTTTCTATGACACTCAAATATTTTAACTCTACAGGAATGCCATTCGCAATTAATATTTGATCGTACAAATTAAAATAAGGCTTAGCCCAAGTTTTCATTTTTCTTAAACCTGGTCCTTCTTTTTCCATATAAGATTGAACAAAACTAATCGCTTTAGGATGCATCTCTATCACAAACGACTTGTCATTATTTGGAACAGCTTGTACCGTAAACAAACTACTAAATCCAATTCTATTCATAGTAAGACTGTCTTGAGCAATTAAACCACTAAGACAAGAAAAGAAACAAAAAATAGAAATGTATATTCTCATATGAAAGGTATTATGCTTCCATTAAGGAATTAGAGAAATTAAGTAAGATTGACTCTTTAAAAGGGGCACTCATAATTTGCAATCCAAAAGGCATGCCATTGGAATGTGTAAACAAAGGCAATGAGATGCCAGGTATCCCAACTAGATTAGCATAGACGGTAAAAATATCGGCCAAGAATACTTCTGTTGCTGAATGATGTTTTGTTCCTAATTTAAACGCGGTTGTTGGTACAGTTGGAGAAATGATAAAATCATATTGTTCAAAAACCTGGCTCGTAAAGTCGACTAATTTTTGACGGACTTGTTGTGCCTTGGTAAAATAAGCATCGAAATATCCTGCACTTAAAACGAAAGTGCCTAATAATATTCTACGTTGAACTTCTTCACCAAAACCCTCTGTCCTAGATAATTTATACACATCTGCAAGATCGTCTACCTTTTCTTTAGTTCTATGTCCAAATCGGATGCCATCAAATCTTGACAAATTACTAGAAGCCTCTGCAGTCGTTAAAACATAATAAGTAGGTACAATAAAATTCAATAAATCAAATTCAACAGATTCTACTGTATGTCCCGCTTCGCGTAATTGAGCAATTTTATTTTCGATTTGATTTTTTATCTCGGGATCTAAGCCTGGATGCGTTAAAGTTTCTTTGAAGTAGGCAATCTTTTTTGTACCCTCATTTAAACTTAAAGATTGACTATATGCAGGGACTTTTTCAGAAGATACCGTACTATCAAAATCATCTGCTCCCGCAATCACTTCTAAAACCAGGGCAGCGTCTAGCACTGTTTTACTAAAAATGCCTATTTGATCAAAGGAGGATGCATAGGCAATTAGTCCATACCTTGAAATCCTGCCATAACTTGGCTTCAATCCAATCACACCACAAAAGTCTGCAGGTTGACGCACCGATCCACCGGTATCGGATCCTAAACTCACCATACATAATCCGGCTTGTATAGCAACGGCAGAACCACCAGAAGAACCACCTGGAACAAGTGCTTTATCGGCTGCATTTTTCACTGGACCAAATGCAGAGTTTTCGTTACTACTACCCATTGCAAACTCATCACAGTTTTGACGACCAATAATGATCGCGCCTGCTGCAAGTAAATTTTCGATAGCAGTAGCAGAATAAACAGCTTTATAATTTTCTAGTATTTTAGAGGCTGCGGTAAGTGTATGCCCTTTATAAGAAATAACATCTTTAATTCCCACCACTACACCATGCAAAGGACCCATTGCATTTCCTGCAAGACGTGCTTCGTCTAGTTCATGTGCACGCGACAAAGCATCGGTTTCAAAAACTTCTAAAAATGCATTTAGATCTTTTTGATTTTTTATTTGTTCTAAATAAAATTGAACAGCCTGCACACAGGTTGCTTCTCCGGTCTTTAATTGACCATGGTAAGTTTGAATGTCTGAATAAGAGAACATTTGGAATTAAGAAGCTTTCTCGTCTTTCTCTTTAATGCCTTCTTCTAATTCTTTTTTCACGTTATTTTTAGCATCGTTGAATTCACGAATTCCTTTACCTAATCCACGCATGAATTCAGGAATTTTTCTTCCGCCAAACATTACTAAAATAACTACGCCAATAATTAATAATTCTTGAAATCCTAAGTTGCCCATAATATATCGTTTAGAATAGTAAAGGTAATGTAATTAGCACAAAAAAAGGTCCTCGAAAAGAGGACCTTTATATAATTTAAGCACTTAGGCTTAGAATCTTTTTTCTTTAATACGAGCGCTTTTACCGCTTCTGTCACGTAAGTAGTACAATTTAGCACGACGTACTTTACCAGATTTGTTTAAAACGATACCATCAATGTTTGGAGATAAGAAAGGGAACAAACGCTCCACACCTACACCATCAGAGATTTTACGAACAGTAAAAGTAGCTGTTGCTCCAGTTCCTTGGGTTTTGATTACATCCCCACGGAAACTTTGGATACGCTCTTTACCACCCTCTACGATCTTGTAGTTTACGGTAATATTATCACCAGCCTTAAATGCTGGATATTCTTTCTTTGCTGTTAATTGCTCGTGTACGAAGTTTACTGCTACGCTCATAATTCATGTTTTTTTGCGGAGGGCAAAGGTAGGGTTACCCATGCTATTCTCCAAATTATTTGACCCAAATATTAAAATCAGTGCTTTTCAGGGCTTTTTTAACCTATCTAGCGATGTTTACAGCTCTCTTTTCACGGATCACCGTTACTTTGATTTGACCAGGATAGGTCATTTCTGTCTGTATTTTTTGAGCTATTTCAAAGCTTAACTGATCAGATGACTGGTCTGTCACCTTTTCTGCTTCTACGATAACCCTTAATTCACGACCAGCTTGGATGGCGTAAGCCTTCTCAACACCTTGATAACCAAGTGCTAAGTTCTCCAAATCCTTGATACGTTGAATATATTGTTGCATGATCTCACGTCTAGCACCTGGTCTTGCACCACTGATGGCGTCACAAGCTTGGATGATAGGAGAAATCACATATTGCATTTCCATTTCATCGTGGTGGGCTCCAATGGCATTTACTACCGCTGGGTTTTCACCGTATTTTTCAGCCAATTTAGCACCTAATAATGCGTGGCTTAATTCAGTTTCCTCGTCAGGTACTTTACCAATATCGTGTAATAAACCTGCACGCTTAGCCAATTTAGGGTTTAAACCTAATTCAGCCGCCATGATACCACATAAGTTCGCAGTTTCACGAGAGTGCATTAATAAGTTCTGTCCATAAGAAGAACGGAAACGCATTTTACCAATGATACGAATCAACTCTTTATGTAAACCATGAATACCTAATTCAATCACAGTACGCTCTCCAATTTCAGCGATTTGTTCTTCTAATTGACGACGGGTTTTCTCTACCACTTCCTCGATACGAGCTGGGTGGATACGACCATCAGCAACCAATCTTTGTAAACTTAAACGAGCAATCTCTCTTCTTAATGGATCGAATGAAGAAAGTAGAATTGCTTCAGGTGTATCATCTACAATCAAGTCTACACCAGTAGCAGCTTCGATCGCACGAATGTTACGACCTTCTCTACCAATGATCTGACCTTTCATTTCATCTGATTCCAAATTGAATACAGTGACTGTATTTTCGATCGCTACTTCTGCAGCTGTTCTTTGGATAGATTGAATAATAATTTTTCTAGCTTCTTTATTTGCCTTTTGCTTCGCTTCTTCAATGATGTCTTGTTGTAATGCCAAAGCTTGTGATTGTGCTTCGTTCTTTAAACTTTCAATCAATTGTTGCTTTGCATCTTCTGCAGTTAAATTTGCAATTTTTTCAAGACGACGGATATGCTCCTCTTGGTGTTTTTCTAATTCACCACGTTTGATATTCACTAAATCGATTTCACGATTTAATTTTTCTTTTATCGCTTCGTTGTCTTTGATTTGCTTTTCTAAAACAACCGACTTTTGATTAATCGTTAATTCGTGTTGCTTAATTCTGTTTTCCGCCTCCCCAATTTTTTTGTTTTTCTCTAACAATTCACGATCGTGGTCTGCCTTCAGTTGAACAAAACGCTCTTTCGCTTCTAATTGCTTTTCTTTTTTAATGGTTTCAGCTCTTAATTCTGCTTCTTTTAAAATGCTAGCGGCTTGATTTTCTGCATCTTCTATTTGCTTTTTCGTGTTCTTGGCGAAAGCAAAACGCCCTACGAGTAATCCGCCTATTCCAGCGCCTACTCCGATGATCAATAATAATATGGTTTGGTCCATTGTTTAATCTTGTTGTGTTTAAAAAAATCACCCTACTTCTCCACTAAGGTTCGGCAACGAAGATAAACAATTAATGTAAAGATTAGACCGAAAACGGCCAATAATGTGTTATAAGTTGGTATTTACGAGCACTTTATCAATGGATGCGGACATGCCATCAATTTGAGCCTGAATGGACTCTATTTCGTATAGGTTTTGGCCATTGTCCTGCTGTTGGGTGGTGAACCAAAGAAGGACCATTGAAATATAATCCTGGGTGTCACTTCCTGCATACATTGTCTTGTACTCCACCATCTTTTGGTTGATCAAAGCGGCGGTTTTACGAACAGCCTCCTCGTCCTTGGGGCTAATTTTGACCCTATAATTCCTGTCTGCAATCAAAATGTTGACAGGAATCAAGTTTTCTGGGTTATCGACAAGGTTTTCTGACATGGCTAAGGATTCAAGTTTTGAATACAAGTATCGATTTCTTTGATATAATGGTCAATTTTTTTATTCAAAGCAGCTTTTTCTGCCGGATCCATTTGCTCAGAAGGACGCATTTGAGCAGTAATTAAAGCAGCTTGTTCTTTTTTTAGGTCATTTTCAAGCTTTTCTAAAGCAGCTTGTTGAGTTGCCAAAGTACCCTTTAATTGAATATTCTCTTTCTCCAAGGCATGCTGACGCTTTAGCAGTAATTGCAGTTTCTCTTGTAGGCCTAATAAAGAAGTCTGTAAATCAGACATGGCGCTTTGTTTATTACTTGAAAGTTAATTATTTTCTTATTTCTGCTTGAATATTTTTTTCGAAGGCAGTGATTAATTTTTTCATCATGCCATCAATTTCCGTATCGGTTAATGTGGTAGAAGCCGCATTGAACACAAAATTTATTGCAACGGATTTTTTATTAACACCCAGTTTGTCACTTTCAAAAATATCGAATACTCGGGTTTCTTTTAATGAATCCAATTGAACAGATTTAATGGTTTGTTCAATCGCTGCATATTGCACCCCCTTGTCAATCACCAATGCCAAGTCACGTTCAACCGAAGGGAATTTAGAAACCTCCTGGTATTTTACCGTGCCTGATTGATATGCTTTTAACAAAGTAGCTAAGTCAAAATTTAAATAAACGACCGGCTGTTTAATGTCAAACTGCGCTAATTTTTTTGACCCTACTTGTTCAATTGTACCTAAAACTGTTTTGCCTGCAATCACTTCGAATTGACCATTCCCAATTGGATTCCAATTGATTTTTTTCAATCCCAATAATTCACACAAAGCCAATGCAAGTCCTTTAAGTACAAAGAAATCCTGTGTAGTTGATTTTGTTCTCCAGTTATCTTGGGTTTGTTTTCCAGCAAGATAAACGGCTAACACTTCTTGCTCTTGGTATTTCCCAGCAGCAGTTTTAGCATACACTTTCCCCATTTCAAAGAAAGAAATGGAATAGTTTTTTCTATTGTTATTATAAGCAATCGTTTCTAATCCTGTCTCTAACATTGTTGGGCGCATCACATCAAGATCTGCACTCAAACTATTCAACATTTTAACAGTTGTTTCCAACTGAGCTTCAGAAAAATACTTACTATTTGTAATTGAATTCGTAAGGATTTCTGTAAATCCTCTTCCGACTAGATAATTGGCAATTTTATTTTTAAACTGCTCCTTCGCTTCCAGTAAATCGATAGAGGGGCTAATGGTAATTGAAGTTGGGATTTCAATATTGTCTAATCCATCTATGCGTAAAATTTCTTCCACTAAATCTGCCGCGATGCTTATATCAGGCTTATTATAAGGCACAGCAACTTGAATGCCCTCCGCATCTTGATGCAAGATATCAAATCCTAAACTTGATAAGATAGCAACTGCCTTATCTGCAGCATATTGCTTCCCACTTAATTTTTTTAAGTAAGCAAAAGTCATCGCTACTTTTACTTTTTCTGCAGGGTTAGGATATACGTCAACTACATTGCTGCATTTACCTCCTGCAATTTCTTGAATCATTGCCGCAGCTTTCTCTAATACATTTACAGTACTTGCAATATCTACTCCTTTTTCGAAACGAGTTGCAGCATCTGTTCTTAAGCCATGATGTACAGATGTTTTACGAATATGAACATTTTCAAACCAGGCACTTTCTAAAAATATTGAGGTAGTAGTTTCTTTCACACCGCTATTCAAACCACCAAAAACCCCTGCAATACACATTGGCTTTTCGGTATCACATATCATTAAATCTTGTGCTGTTAATTTTCTTTCTTTTTCGTCTAATGTAATGAACAAAGTATCTTGTGGACATTTTTTTACAACCACTTTTTGACCTTGAATTTTTGCAGCATCAAAAGCGTGCAACGGCTGACCCGTTTCGTGTAAAATATAATTGGTAATATCTACAATGTTATTGATAGAACGTACCCCAATGGCTTGTAATTTATTCTTTAACCAAACTGGAGAAGGACCTACTTTCACATCCTCTATTAAAAGACCGCTATACCTAGCACATGCTTCGGTATTTTCTATAACAACATTAAATGGCGCTAAGGCAGCATCCAATGTTGGCTTCTTTGTAAATGGACTAATTGGTATTGCCTTATCTGCATGGTAAGTCAAATAAGCACAAACGTCTTTCGCCACACCAAAATGACTCATTGCATCCATCCTATTTGGTGTCAAACCTATCTCATAAATCCAATCTTGGTAGTAATCAAATAATTCAGCTACTGGTTTCCCAACAGGAATCGCAGGGTCTAATACCATAATACCTGCATGGTCCTCACTTAAACCAATTTCATCTTCTGCACAAATCATCCCCTCACTTTCTTCTCCTCTAATTTTAGCCAACTTCATTGTAATTGGACTACCGTTTTTAGGATAAATTGTCGTTCCTACCTGAGCCACCACCACTTTTTGACCTACTGCCACATTAGAGGCGCCACAAACAATATTCAAAGGGCGGTCCCCACCAACAGCTACTTTGGTCAATTTTAATTTATCGGCATTAGGATGTTGCGCAGTTTCGAGTACTTCTCCTACAACCAATCCTTGCAGGCCACCTTTGAAATTTTCGTATAATTCCATGGACTCTACTTCTAGTCCAATTGAGGTCAAAATAGTAGATAATTCTTCTTTGGGAATGGGTGCTGGTAAATATTCAGATAACCAGCGATAACTAATGGTCATGATGCTACTTTAAGGTATGGTTCAAAAGTACAATTTTATGTTTAAATCTCCCTGCATAACCCGTGAATAACTCTATTTTTGATGTGCAAATCCTATTCAAACCGCTTGTGGATAAGCCAATTGGATAATTAAATTTCGGGATGCCGAATTTTGAAAGGATTTTCGCAGTAAGAAAAGCAACAATAATATGGCACTCTCCAACCTAAATACAAGATCAACTACGAGGAAAAAAACAAGCTCTGTGGATGTGAGCGCCATGATGTATGGAAAAATTCCACCACAAGCAAGAGAACTGGAAGAAGCAATCCTTGGAGGTATATTATTAGAGAAAAGTGCATTTGATACAGTGTCAGAAATTTTAAAACCTGAGTGTTTTTACGTTGAGGCGCATCAAATGATTTTTCAGTCAATGCAAAGCTTACAACAAAAGAACATGCCTATTGACATGTTGACGGTTGTAGAAGAATTAAAAATGCGTGAGTATTTAGACCAAGTGGGTGGCGCATACTATATTTCAAAATTGACCAATGTCGTTGTTTCTACCGCAAACATTGACGCACACTCGAAAATTGTTTTACAGAAATTTATCCAAAGAGAATTAATCAGAATTAGTGGCGAGATCATAACTAATTCTTATGAAGATAGTACCGATGTATTTGATTTGTTGGATGAGAGTGAAACAAAAATGTTTAACATCACCAACAATTACCTAAAGAAAAACTTTGTGGACATTGGAAATGCATTAGCAGAATCCATCACACGTATCGACGAATTAAGAACTAAGAAAGATGAGATCTCTGGTGTGCCAAGTGGATTCGCTTCATTGGACAGAATCACTTTTGGATGGCAGCCAACAGATTTAATCATCTTAGCAGCACGTCCTTCTGTAGGTAAAACCGCATTTGCATTGAACCTTGCGCGTAACGCAGCCTTGCACCCTACTAAGCCACAAGGTGTTGGATTCTTTAGCCTGGAGATGAGTGCATCGCAATTAGTGCAACGTATTTTAAGTGCGGAGAGTGAAATTAAAATGGAAAAAATCTCTAGAGGTAAACTAGAAGATTACGAATACCAACAACTCCATACCAAGGGTATAAATAAATTAGAATCCGCACCCATTTATATTGATGACACAGCCGCTTTAAATATTTTTGAATTTAGAGCGAAAGCAAGAAGATTGGTCAATAAGCATGATGTTAAAATTATCATCATTGACTACTTACAATTAATGAGCGGATCGGGTGATAGAAATTCAAACAGAGAGCAAGAGATTAGTAATATCTCTCGAAGTTTAAAAGCATTGGCAAAAGAATTGAATGTGCCAATCATTGCACTTTCTCAGTTAAGTCGTGCGGTGGAAACCAGAAAAGAAAGTAAGATGCCTCAGTTGAGTGACTTACGTGAATCGGGTGCGATTGAGCAAGATGCGGATATGGTTATGTTCATTTACAGACCAGAGTACTATGAAGTAATGAGTAACGAAATGGGGGAAAGTACCATGGGTGAAACACATATTAGAATTGCAAAACACAGAAATGGTTCTTTGGATTTAGTGAAGTTGAGAGCTAGATTAGATGTTCAAAAATTTGAAGAATGGGATGGTGACGCTGGCATACCAGGATTAGGTAGCAACTACAAGCCGCTTACACAAAATCTAGGAGGCAACGATGCGCAAGACGGCGGAAGATTCTTTATACAAGGAAGTAAAATGAATGGTGGTGAATTTGATGATGGTATTAATGACGAACAACCATTCTAAATAGATTTTATGTCCGTTCCATTTTTCTACGAACCTCAAATAGCTGCTGGCATGACTCAGTTCACATTGAGTGAAACTTCGAGTAAGCATTGCATTCAAGTTTTAAGAATGGAAGCAGGCGATTTGATTGATATCACCAATGGACAAGGTGGATTATTTCATGCAGCTATTCAAGTGGCTCATAAAAAAAATGCAATTGTTCATATCACCGAATTTATACAAGCTCCTGCTCCAACTCAGCAATTACATTTAGGTATTTCACTATTAAAAAACGCAGTAAGGTTAGAATGGCTTTTTGAAAAAGCAACCGAAATGGGTGTGACAAAAATAACACCGCTAATTTGTGATAGAACCATACATGAACGTTTTAAGACGGATCGAATGCAACAGATTATTCAGTCGGCAATGATTCAAAGTCAACAAACATGGCTGCCAGTATTAATGGAGCCTACCCCATTTGATCGCTTTATTCAAGAAGCGAAAGCGACACAGAAACTAATTGCGCATTGCGAACCTGCAGATAAAACATCTATCAAAGCAATCGTTCCTTCCAATAATTTATTATTACTAATTGGTCCTGAGGGTGACTTTTCACCCAAAGAAATTGAGGGCGCATTGAACAATCAATTTGAACCAATTCAGCTTGGCCCTACCCGACTGAGAACAGAGACCGCAGGTATTTTTGCCCTAAGTGTCTTAAAAAATTTCTAATTTGCAGGCATGAAAATCCTTCAAGTCAATACGCCAGAATTAGATAAAGCTTTTGTTGTCATTAATGCAACTATAAACAAAGACAACCCTAATTATATTCGACCACTAGACAATGAGGTGCTGGCTACATTTGATCCAGAAAAAAATAAATTATTCAAAGACGGTGCAGCAAAGAGATGGATTGTACAAGACGATGCAGGAAATACAATTGGACGTATCGCCGCCTTTCATTATTCTAAATACAAAAACAAAGGCACTGATTTTGCAACAGGCTGTGTAGGTTATTTTGATTCAATCAACGACCAAGCAGTTGCTAATTTATTATTTGATACAGCAAAAGAATGGCTAAAGTCAGAAGGCATGGAAGCGATGGATGGACCCGTTAACTTTGGAGATAGAGACAAATGGTGGGGATTAATGGTTGAAGGCTTTGACAAAGAACCGATGTATGGCATGTCTTTTAACCCTGCCTACTACGAAAAATTATTTACTAATTATGGCTTCGAAAATTTCTACAACCAATATTATTACCATATTTCACTTTCTACTGGTTTACCTGAAAGATTCAAAGAACGCTATGAAAAATTTCAAGCCAAAAAAGATTATTCTGTACAGCATTTAGATAAAAATAATTTAGATAAATATGCAAATGATTTTGTGCATATTTATAATTCAGCTTGGGCACAACACGGCGAAGCAAAAGCCATAACACATGAGCAAATCATGAAACTTTTTAAAACCCTAAAACCAGTGATGGACGAAAGGGTTATTTGTTTTGCTTATTACAAGGAAGAACCAATTGCCATGTTCATCAACATCCCCGATGTAAATCAATATTTCAAACACTTTAATGGACAGCTAGGTTGGAAACAAAAAATCCATTTAATGTGGATGAAATGGATGAAGTATAATACCAGATTAACCGGATTGGCATTTGGCGTTGTTCCTAAATTTCAATCATTAGGGATAGACAGTTTCTTAATTTATGCAAGTTCGTTGGTGCTAGACAAAATTGGCATTTACGAAGAATATGAAATGGGATGGGCTGCAGATTGGAATCCCAAAATGGTGAATATTTACAAAAGTTTAGGCGCCAATCCTAGTAGAAGAATGGTCACTTGGAGGCATATATTTGACACCCAAAAACACCCTTTTGAGCGCCATCCAGTGATGGAATACAAGACCCCAGGTCAAGACAGTTAAGGATTTCAGAAATGGGGGATAAGATTTGTTCCCTAGCTCAGAAAATTACCTTTTGATGCAGTATATTGCAGCTCAAGTATGGAGAATTTTATCGTTTCAGCAAGAAAGTATCGTCCTCAAAACTTTAATACAGTGGTGGGTCAATCTCATATTACCACTACTTTAAAGAATGCGATCTTAAACCAACACCTAGCACATGCATTTTTGTTTTGTGGTCCTAGAGGTGTGGGTAAGACAACTTGTGCACGTATCCTCGCAAAAACGATTAACTGTACTAATATCACAAAAGAGGGGGAAGCTTGTAACCAATGTGAAAGTTGTGTCTCATTTGAAAAAGGGGCAAGTTTAAATATCCATGAATTAGATGCTGCGAGTAATAACTCAGTAGACGATATTAGAACACTTGTGGAACAAGTTCGTTTTGCGCCTCAAGCAGGTAAATACAAAGTATACATTGTGGATGAGGTCCACATGTTAAGTGCAAGTGCCTTCAATGCTTTTTTAAAGACATTAGAAGAGCCGCCACCCTATGCTATCTTTATTTTAGCTACGACCGAAAAACATAAAATCCTGCCTACTATATTAAGTAGATGTCAGATTTTTGATTTCAAAAGAATTGTGCCAGATGATACTGTAAAGCATTTAGAAGAAATTGTAGAGAAAGAACATATTAAGGCAGAAAGAAACGCTTTACAATTGATAGCTCAAAAGAGTGAAGGTTGCATGAGAGATGCTTTGAGTATTTTAGATAAAATTGTAAGCTTTTCGAATGGCGCCTTGACTTATGACAATACATTAGAGCATTTAAATATTTTAGACGAGGGTTATTTCTTTAAGTTATTGACCCACTTAACAGAGCAAGACCTTACAAGCGCAATGTTATTGTACGACGAAATCAACCAAAAAGGTTTCGAAGGCGACACAGTGCTTTATGGCATGGCCGCATTCATTAGAAATATCCTTGTCTGCAAGGACAAAGCCAGCGCGCATTTGCTTGAATCTATCGAAGGCTGGAGAGAACAATATATTGCTGCGGCAGAAAAAACAGGCACCCCTTATTTAGTGAGTGCATTGAATATTTTAAATGAAGCCGAGATTCAATTTAAGATGGCACGCAATAAAAGATTGCACGTAGAATTAGCGTTGATTAAACTCAATTTTCTACAACAAGCAATTGAATTAAGTATGGAAGATGGCCAGCTAGTAAAAAAAAAACTAGTTGATACACACTACCCTATTCGCACAAAAAAAATCGTTCCTTTAAGTAATATCGTTGTTAACGCAGAAGCTAAATTAGTTATAGAGAAACCTGTCATAAAAAGTGCAAATAAAACTACTGAACCAACGACTGCACCAACTACTTCAATTAAATCAATTGAAACGCCCGAGATTACAAGTGCAATAAATACTCCTGAAACAGCGCCTACTGTAAATAAACCAATCGCCAATCCTGCCTTAAATAATGTTCAACCTAATCTGGGAGGCAAGAAAAGTCTATTAGCCGTATTACAACAAAAATATGGTAGTGAATATAATATCGAAGAGGTGAAAGAAGCCATTTCTTTGGACATGGAAACACTTCAGGCCTGCTGGAATGAATATGCCAACAAGATGGAGCAAGACCTAAAACACTCTGTAGCAGGCACTTTCCGAATTGCAACCTTACAAATAGAAGATCCAACACATTTTACAATAACTGTTCCGGCGCTTACTGCACAGAAATTTGTTGAACAAGAAAGAATGAGCTTAATGGAAACAATTTGGGAGCGCTTTCAAAACCGTGCCATCCAATTTAGTATTCTTGTTGATGGTGGAGAAAAAGAAGATGTACCATTGCATTTAAAATTGAACAGTAAACAGAAATTTGAACATATTGCAAAGCAATTTCCACTCGTTCAACAATTAAAAGAGCGATTGAACTTAGAAGTGAATTTCTGATTTACAATTTTACTTTTGAATAGCCCTTTTGTTTCAGGTATTGGAAAACTTTTTGACGGTGATCTCCTTGAATAATTATTTCGCCATCCTTTACAGATCCGCCTGTACCACAATAATTTTTTAATGCTTTCCCAAGCGCTTCCATTTCTGCATCTGCACCTTCGAATCCATACACGATTGTAACAGTCTTACCTGCTCTATGCTTTGTTTCTAGGATGACCCTAAGAGGTTGTTCAGCTGCCGGTAAAGTGATTTTTTCTTCCTCTTCCTTAGGCAACATGTAATCTGGATTAGTGCTATACACTAAAGGAATATTAGAAAAACTATTGAATGTATTTTTAGGCTTTTTACTCATGTTTACATTTGTTTATCACTAGCTCACCCTCATACTCACAATCACAAAACCTTTCTTTGTTGATTGAAGTAATAAAGTCAAATTAAATTTTTGTTGGCTAGACAAAAGCTTGCCAGTTAGGTACAATGTATTACCTAATTTTCTTTCTGCACTTTTCTCAAATCCTACAATATTTTTTTTATTAAAAAACGATTGTAAGTTTTCATTGGCTTGTGCTGCAGTTAATGGCTTCGACGAAACTTGATCTAAAATGCTAGACTCTACTTGGCTGTCCCAAAAGCTTTGCAAGGCATTGAAGTTGCTAGTTTGCAAGTGCTGAACCAATAATTCGGTTTCATTTTGCGCTTGAACGGCAATGCTGCACTGCAAAAGAGCCAATACGACAAGTATTTTTGAGATTAACTTCATTTTTATCTTTTAATAGTAGGATAAAGTTTGTAATGTGCCTAGTATTTTGAAACTTTGAGGTATAAAAATAAAGAATTTATAAGCAACGCTATAAAAAGTTAGAGAATATGTCAAAAAAAGTAATACTAGTGATCATGGATGGTTGGGGATTGGGTCAGATCTCTAAAGCAGATGCAATTCAACATGCGAATGTTCCTTTTGTAACTAGTCTTTATAAAAATTATCCAAACAGCACTTTAGTGACTTGTGGCGAAGAAGTGGGTTTGCCAGATGGGCAAATGGGAAATAGTGAAGTAGGACATTTGAACTTAGGTGCAGGAAGAATTGTATATCAAGAATTACAAAGAATTAATGTAGCTATAAAAACGGGTGAGTTTGCAAGCAACCCCATACTACTTCAATCTATCCGTTATGCAAAAGAACATAATAAACCTTTGCATTTAATCGGTCTAGTTAGCGATGGTGGCGTGCATGCACATACACAACATTTAAAAGCACTTTGTGACTTATGCAAGTCCGAAGGTTTGAGTAATGTGTTTATTCACGCGTTTACAGATGGACGTGACACAGACCCAAAAAGTGGCCAATGTTATGTTGAATCTTTGGAGATGCATTTAAAAAATTCTGTTGGAAAAATTGCAACAGTAAGTGGAAGGTATTATGCCATGGATAGAGATAAGCGATGGGAAAGGGTACAATTAGCCTATAACGCAATGGTGAATGGCATTGGGAGTAATTCATCATCTGCAATTGAAGCGATACAAGAAAACTACGCAAAAGATATTACAGACGAATTTATATTGCCAACAGTTATTTTAGAAAATGGACAACCAGTAGCAACCATTAAAGAGGACGACGCAGTCATCTGTTTTAACTTCAGAACGGATCGTTGTAGAGAAATCACGGAAGTATTAACTCAAAAAGATTTCCCTGAACAAAATATGCATCCACTTAATTTGCATTATACCACCATGACCAAGTATGATGAGACCTTTAAGAACGTGCATGTCGTCTTTGAAAATGATAACCTAGAAAATACGCTGGGTGAAGTGTTGGCAAAGAATAATAAAAAACAAATTCGTATTGCTGAAACAGAAAAGTACCCACACGTTACTTTCTTTTTTAGCGGCGGAAGAGAACAACCTTTTGAAGGAGAAACTAGGATCATGGCTGCGTCTCCTAAAGTTGCCACTTATGACTTACAACCCGAGATGAGCGCAGTTGAGTTAACAGATAAAATCTTGCCAGAAATCAATACAGGCAACCCTGACTTTATCTGTTTAAACTACGCAAATGCAGATATGGTTGGGCATACAGGTGTATTTAGTGCAGTAGTGAAAGCGGTTGAAACTGTTGATACTTGTGTTCAAAAGGTAGTCACTGCTGGATTGAACAATGGTTATACCATTTTTTTAACAGCAGACCATGGCAATGCCGATTTCATGATGAATGAAGATGGTAGTCCTAACACTGCACACTCTTTGAATCTGGTTCCATTCTTTATTATTGATAAAAACTGGAAAGGCACTATCAAGCCAGGTAAACTGGGCGATCTTGCACCCACTATTTTAACCATGATGGAATTGCCTATTCCTAAAGAAATGACAGGAACTGTTTTAATTTAAATTTTAAAACAATCCTTCAAACGAAACAATGAAAATATATAAATCTACCTACTTAATATCTAGTCCTAACTACGACCAATGTCCTTCATTAACTGCACCAGAATATGCTTTTATTGGAAGGAGTAATGTAGGCAAGTCCTCTATTATTAATGCCATTTGTGGACAGAAAGGATTGGCAAAGACATCTTCTGCACCAGGTAAAACTCAATTGATAAATCATTTTGAAATCATTAGTAATGAAGTGGTGAAGGGTCGTCAGGAAAAATGGTACATCGTGGATTTGCCTGGTTATGGCTATGCAAAAGTGTCCCAAAGTAGTCGTCGTCGTTGGGAGCAAATGATAGAAAACTATTTACGTAAAAGGCCTAATCTAAATCGAGTATTTGTATTGATTGACTCTAGGCATAGTCCACAAAAAATTGACCTTGAATTTATTGAGCAAATATTTCAATGGCAAATTCCCTATACCCTTATTTTCACAAAATCAGATAAAGAAAAGCCAGGTGTGGTAAAAAGAAATGTGGAAGCATTCTTTGAACAATTAAAAACCATGTTCCCTTACTTGCCGGAAGGTTTTGTAACTAGTGCAGAGAAAAAACAAGGTACCGAAGAAGTACTCGACTGCATCGCTAGGTATAACTTACTTTTTAACGAAGACAAAGCATCCTCTTAATATGAAAATACTTATACAATACATTAAGCCTTTTAAAGGCTTAGTTTTTTTAGCATTCATCCTTGCTGCAATAAACCAAACCTTCTCCCTTTTTGACCCAATGATTTTTGGTAAACTAATCGATGGATTTGCAAAGAACCCATTTTTGGATCCTGCAGGTAACGAGCGCACGCAAGCGATGTTCTTAAAAGGCGTTGGTAATATGTTATTACTCTTAGTTGGCACTGCCATGGTGAGTAGAATCGCTAAAGCTTTTCAAGACTATACGGTGAATGTCATTATTCAAAAATTTGGCGCAGCTCTATTTACAGATGGCTTAAAACACTCAATGCAATTGCCTTATCAAGCATTTGAAGATCAAAGAAGTGGTGAAACTTTATCTATTCTAACTAAAGCAAGAGCAGATTGCGAGAAATTCATTAGCTATGTGATCAATGTGGTTTTTGGGATTGTAGTAAGTGTGATTTTCGTATCTGTCTATGCAACAAGACTGCATTGGTCAATCATTCCTATCTATATTGGTGGCGCCAGTATGATTGCCTATGTCACTAACTTATTGAGCAAAAAGATTAAAATAATTCAAAAAAATATCGTTCAAGAAACAACAAGCTTAGCAGGAACAACTACAGAGAGTTTGAGGAATATTGAACTGGTAAAAAGCCTTGGATTAACTACACAAGAAATAAACAGACTTAATAATAACACCTATAAAATATTAGCGCTTGAATTAAAAAAAGTGAAAAATATACGTTCACTTAGTTTTATTCAGGGCACGATGGTCAATGCTTTAAGACAGGTGATTACTTTTACTTTAATGTGGTTGATCTTTAAAGAAATTCTAACAGTAGGTCAATTGATCTCCTTGCAATTTTATAGCTTCTTTATTTTTGGACCTTTACAAGAAATTGGAAGCATCATTATGAGTTATAGAGAAACTGAAGCTTCTCTAAACAACTTTGATGCTTTAATGAAAAAGCCAATCGATACCCCGCCTAGCAATCCTATAGCTGTTGGTGCCATTGAACAATTGGCATTTAAGCAAGTGGGCTTTCAACACCAAACTGCAAATTTCAAAGCAATTGATCAAATTAGCTTTGAAGCAAAGAAAGGTGAAACTATTGCATTTGTTGGACCATCTGGTGCTGGTAAAAGTACCTTAGTAAAATTATTAGTTGGTCTTTATGAACCACAGGAAGGTGAAATTTTAGTAAACGGTGTGAATACGGCAAAAATTGATATGAGCGCTTTGAGAAATCAAATAAGTTTTGTGACGCAGGATACACAACTTTTTGCTGGCACTATAAAAGAAAACCTTGCATTCGTTGCACCAGATGCAAGCGAAGATGAAATGCTATTGGCTTTAACCAAAGCGAGTTGTGCCAATATTTTAGATAAAGGCGGAAATGGGTTAGCAACAGTCATAGGTGAAGGCGGATTGAAACTAAGTGGCGGTGAAAAACAAAGACTCTCAATAGCTAGAGCCTTGTTAAGACACCCGCATTTACTGATTTTTGATGAAGCTACTTCTTCATTGGATAGCTTAACCGAAGAATCAATCACGGATACCATTCGTGACTTATCTAAAGAAAGAGAACAAATCACCATCATGATTGCGCACAGACTTAGTACCATAATACACGCAACAAGAATTTACGTATTAGAAAAAGGGACTGTCATTGAATCTGGCAACCACCAAAGTTTATTGGATGAGAAAGGGTTGTACTATGCTATGTGGAGACAACAGATTGGAGAAAGAAAAGGACAATAAAAACGACTATAATACCTCAATAAAAAAAGATCGTCAAATGACGATCTTTTTTTATTATTTTTCTTCTCTTTCGAACTTTTTCTTTAGGTATTCCATAACAGAAGGATCTTCAAGTCCTTCCATGTCGCTTAATTCTAATTCGATCGCCTTTGTACTTAATCTAATTTCAATCAATGAAAAGAATATAGATACAGAGAAACTAATTAGACTGGATGCGAAAATAAATTTTGCAATGCCTTGGTATTGTATAAAAATAAAAAACATGGAAAGCAAGGATAATAATAACGCTGCTACGCCATAGGTCTGCATTCGCTGAATGAGCTTAATTCGGTATTTTAGGTTCTTGATTTGACCAAAAATAACCAACCGTTGTTCCTGCTGTTGATACTTGTCATGTAAAACACGTACTCGATTAGACAAAGCTAAGAATCGATTGGTATAGGCCAGCATAATCAGACTGATTGCCGGAAATAATAAAGCCGGGATATTAACTGATAGTTCCATACTATAAAAATAGTTAAAATAAACCGGTATTTTTGCAACTACGAACATGGAGAAAGAGCAGTTTAAGAAAATTCAACCCAGCATCCCGCAGGAGCCAGGCATTTATCAATATTTTGATGATAAAGGCAAGCTATTGTATGTAGGCAAGGCAAAGCATTTAAGAAACAGGGTGAGCTCCTACTTTCTATCTAATCAACATAGTTTAAAGACTATTGAACTCGTACAAAGAATAAGTGAAATAAAATTTACTATTGTTAGTTCAGAACATGATGCATTCATTTTAGAAAATGAATTAATCAAGAACTACCAGCCTAAGTACAATATCAATTTAAAAGACGATAAAACTTACCCTTATATCGTTATTAAAAATGAAGCTTTTCCAAGGGTCTTTCTAACAAGGCGTAAATTCAAAGATGGGGCAACCTATATTGGACCATTCACACATGTATATGCTGTAAGAGAATTAATCAACCACATTAAGGAAACGATTCCATTAAGAACCTGCACCCTTCCACTAACTCAAAAAAATATACAACAAGGTAGATTTAAAGTATGTTTAGAATACCATTTAGGTAATTGCAAAGGGCCCTGTCAAGGTTTTCAAACGGAACAAGACTATGCAAGCTCCATCGACCAAGTAAAACATTTATTAAAAGGCAATGTAAAACCTTTGGTTCAAAACTTAAAAGAAACAATGCAGGCAGAAGCTGCTGCACTTGCCTTTGAAAAAGCCAACGAAACAAAAAAGAAGATAGAAGAATTAGAAAGATACCAAACCAAATCCGAGATCTTAACCAAGCAGCAGGAAGCAATGGATGTGTTTAGCATCGCAATGGAAGAAGATCAAGCTTATGTCAATTACTTAATGTTACAAGAAGGCCGTATTGTACAGACACATATGTTGCCCTTAAGTATACCATTAGAAGAATCAAAGGAAACGATTTTGGCATTTGCGATTCATTACTTTAGAACACAACTCGAATCAGAAGCAAAAGAGATCATTGTTCCTATAGAACCATTTGAAAAAGAAAAAGGCATTAAGTATACTGTTCCAAAACTGGGCGAGAAATTGCAATTATTAGCGCTCTCTCAAAAGAACGTAGATTATGCTTTAAAGGATTGGAAACATAGAGAAGCACTTGTAAGGGTTGCTGAAACTGCGCCAGTGAATGAGGTGTTGATTGATTTGAAACAATTATTATCCCTGCCAGCTGTGCCCAATCATATAGAATGTTTTGATAACTCAAATTTTCAAGGATCCTACCCTGTTTCAGCAATGGTTTGTTTTAAAAATGGTATCCCAAGTAAATCAGATTACCGAAAATTCAATATAAAAACCGTCGTCGGAATTAATGACTTTGCTAGCATGTACGAAACCGTTTTAAGGCGCTATAGTTCGGTACTTCAAAAAAAGCAGCCACTTCCTCAGCTTATTATTATTGATGGCGGTAAAGGGCAGTTAAATGCCGCACTAGACGCATTAAAAGAGTTAGGTATTCAAGATAAAGTAACAACTGTAGGTTTGGCTAAAAATATAGAGGAGTTATTCTTTCCTGGGGACTCAAGTTCTATTTTACTCAACTGGAATAGTCCTGCACATAACCTTGTGCGCAATATAAGAGACGAAGTACACCGCTTTGGTATTACATTCCATAGAGCTCAAAGGTCTAAGGGCGCATTTGAAAATAGCTTGGACAAAATTGAGGGCATTGGGCCTAAAACAAAAGAGACATTATTGAGTTACTTCAAATCGGTCAGTAAAATAAAAAGCGCCAATCCCAGCATTTTAACTGAACTGATTGGCGCTGCAAAAACTAAAATATTGTTAGCTGCTTTTAAGAAAGATTAGTAGACCCAACGATCTTGTTCAAATTCAAATATTTTTTGCTTGATCTTGTCCCCTTCTTTCAAACGTTTAATAGGATCCGGATACAGATTTTTTAATAATTTATCATTGTAATTATCCAAAGTTGATTTTACAATATACCCGTTAAAGTACCTACTCTCGAACAATTCCTCCCAGGTAATACGGCTCGAAATATTTCTTGGATTATATACTTCAGCCTTAGCCAAGCTTGTTCTTAATTCAGGATAATAAATCCAGAATAAAGGTGTTTTTTCAAGCTTGTTATTGATCATTCTAGAAGCAATTGGCGCAATACCAATTATTCTACTGTACATTCTGCTTGTTTTGCTATCAAAAATCCATTGCTCTTTTAATCTGAATGTATAAATAGAATCTGGATTAGGCGCTAAATTCGTGTTATAGATAATATTTGTATCCAACACATTTGGATCTAGGACATTCGGTGCATACACCGTATCTAATTTACCTTTTAATGCAGCATTCACTTCGTCTAAAGTCATTGGCGTTGTAAAACGATCATCTATAGTTGAGAAAGGCACTACCCCATCTTTTTCGATTGCGCGTAATAAAACTGCAAAAAATCTTTGATCACCATTTTCGTCATAAGACTGATACATGAATGTTCTATTGATTTTCTCTCTTGCATCAATTTCTTCCCATACAAATTCACTAAACAATGCATCCTCTTCTCTTAAATTTTCATACGCAAGTGGCAATCTTTCTTTTACCCCTTTTCTTGAATTCGTTTCAGAAAAGAAAGCATACCCATTCCTTAAGCTTCTTTTATTATTCGCATTAAAACCACCAACAACTGTGGTGTCAATATTTTTAGACGGTTTAATATTTGAAACTACAGACGTAATTGGTGTTGGCGTATTTGTAGCTGGAACAGTTTGATTGGCTGCTTTTTTGCTTAAAGAATCTTGAGCCGTTTTAGCTGGATTGGCTTTATTTTTTGCACCATAAGAAAACTGCGCATTCGCAGATAATGTCAGTGCCAAAGAGGCAAGAACGATGCAGCTTGTTTTCATTGTCTTTTTCATAAATACCCATTTATTAATTTCAATCATTTTCATTTTACAATGATTATTAAACTATTGTAAGATAAAAGTGATTGTTTGATCTAATTTTCTTGAACCACCACCAGGTTCTGATACTTTAATTTCTCCGATTGTAACGGTTGTTCCAGCTTGACACTTTTTAATCAAAGCAGAAGCACCTCCTGAAAATGCAGGACCATTCACTTCCGCAAAATCAGGTTCTTCGAATCCTTTACCTGTTGCAATTACGATGTAAGACAAAACATTGTATTTAACTCCTTCGAATACAAAATCCCTTAAGTCCGCAATGACTCCACCCTGCGCTCTGAATTTAGCTGCAGGCATGTTACCACCAGCACTTCCTCCAACAATCGCAATCGGATCTGGAACTCTTTTAACAGGAATATTTAATTTTTGTGTTTGCTTGCCATCATTCACAGTAACTACTGCAACACCAGTTTGCGCGCAAGTCACAATATATTGACCAGAACTAACTTTTCTTACATTAGATCCAGCACCTTCAACGGTTACACTGATTTTTTCACCGCCACCACCACCTGTGATACTTAAAGGATTTTCCATGCCTTTGTAGAATACCCTTGTTTTATCAGTAGAAACCACCAATCCTGATGGTGTACCAACCGTAAACTGAACCACTTTTTCTACTCTCGCTGTTTCACCATTTGGTTTTAAGAAAGAGATTGCAACACGCTTTGATTGCACACCTGGTGTTGAACCTGCTACAGATTTATAAACAGCAGATCCGTCTGCTCCAACTGGAACCACCACGCCGTCGATTGATATAGTTGGTTTTGCTGCACTACTAAATGCACCAACACCTGCTGTGATTACTAATTCTTCGCCAGACATTAAATATTGTGAGTTAGATGCCGCAAATGCATTGAATTGATCATACACCAATTCTACTTCTCCAATTTCTTTATGACAGTATTCAACCACTTGTGCTTCTGTATTACGAATGTCGTTTTGGAACTTCGTTAAGATAGTGATTGCAGCAACAGCTGGCGTCATATTAAAATAAGTATAAGCCCAGTCATCTTTAGCAGCTATATTATTAGAAGCAGGAATCGCTAAATCTAAAGAAACAGAAGGAATCACATCTTTTTGAATCGCAGGATCAATAGCTGCAAGGGCTTCTTTGTATTGCTTTAATTTATTGAATAATTCTTGACCTCTTGTACTGCCATTATCATTACTTAAGAACAACCTTGTAGTTGCATCTAAGTCATCTTCATTAAAAGTTTCTTTTCCTTCTTTAATTTCTAAGCCCGCTTCTTTTTTCAAACTTTGTTTCAAAGTTTCTATGTAAGCATACATTTCATCAGACAAAGCCTTTGCTTTATTTGCCTTAGGTGCCCATATAGCAGCTTTCTCTGCAGTCTTAGGATCCTTTAATTTTGCTTCTAAGGAAGTATAAATATCCTGATTCTTCTTTTGAATAATGACATTCGCATTTGTCAAACTTTGATCAATTGTTTTGAATGCATTTAAAATTTCGCTAGACACATTCAATGCCAAGAGCGCTGTCAACACCAAGTACATGATGTTAATCATTTTCTGCCTTGGTTCTTTAGGTAACGACATTTACGCTATATTTTATTAAGTGAATTAAATGGTTTGAATCTACTGAGCCAGTGTTATTATTTTCCTTGCATTGCATGGATCATCTTGCTATACACTTGATTCAATTGAGTCAAGTTATCTGCTAACTGTGTCATTTGCTCTTTTGTTCTTGCAGCTTCACTTACAGTAGAGGTCATGGAAGTAGACATATCTTTTAAAGTACCGTAGAAATTATTCATTTCATCGATTGTCTTGCTCATTGACAAAAATTGATTGTTCAAATTCTTTAGTCCTTCAGTAGAACTATTGATGGTACCTAAGTTATTAGACACCTCTTGAACCGTTTTCTGAACGCTATTCAAAGCATTTACCAATTCAGTTGCATCAACTTTACCACCACCTACTGAACCACCACCATGATCTACTGGAGGAGGAGGTAAAAAAGCATAAATCACAAATATTCCGGCTTCTGTCAACAATCCTACAACTAAAGCTTTATCAGCCCAAGGTAGATGGATAATTTTTGCAAGCGCACCAATGATTACTACTGCGGCACCAAGAGAGATGATGACGTTTACGATTTTATTTGTTTTTTCTGAAATTTGCTTTGCCATTAGGAAAATTTATAAAATTTAAAAGTTTGTTTAAGTTTAAGTTCGAGATTTTAATTTACTCTTGGTGCCATTGAAAGCACACATCTAAATCCGATGTAAGATTTTGCAGTGTCTTGATATTCATAATTGCGAGAACTTACTTGACAATTGTATGCAATGTCTTTCCAAGAGCCACCTCTAATTACTTTTCTTTTCATTAAGATTGGATCATTGTCTTTTGCATTGTATTGTACATCTGGACTAAAGTCGCCAATGAAATTAGCACTTCCTTCATAGAATACGGAGCTTGTCCATTCAGCTACATTACCAGACATGTCATACAATCTGAAATCATTTTCTGTATAAGATTTAACCTTAGTCGTGTAGATATTATCATTCTTTGTATCTCCGCCAAAATAATCTCCTCTTCCTGGTTTGAAATTCGCTAACAAGCGACCTTCTTGTGTTCTTGTATAAGGAGAACCCCAAGGATACATTGCATTCGCTTTTGAATTTCCTCTTGCTGCATATTCCCATTCTGCTTCTGTTGGCAATCGATAAATTCCATCAATTTTTTGGTCTTGCCTTCCTGGTCTTCCTGCAAAGTAGTCACTGTTATTCGTTCTCCAATGTGTAAATGCAACTGCTTGTTTCCATGTCACACCAACAACCGGATAGTCATTGTATGCCGAATGGCTAAAATACAATCTTGTCAATGGTTCATTGTAAGAATAAGAGAAATCACGCATCCATACTAAAGTATCAGGATAAACAGGTTGACTTACAGTAATGATATAATCACTCAAAGATTGTTCTAAACCTTTTGATGCTTTTGCTGCTGCTTTTAAATCGACAAAGGAATATTTATAAACTAATTTATTAGGATCCAATTCGATTCTTCCTTGAATACGATTGTCAGGACTTAATAAAAGTTCGTTTAATTTTTCTAAAACTGCTCTACTGTTTTGATTGATTCTTGTAGCTCTTGCCCAATCAACACGAATTGTATCTTCATTCTGATTGATACCGCCGCCATAAATTGCTAGGTATTTTAAAGAATCCGCTACATATCTTACGAATCTTCTATATTGTTCGTTGGTAACTTCTGTTCTATCCATCCAGAAATTTTGAACAGATACTAATTTCTTTCTGTTAAACATTGAAAGGTCCATTTGCTCATCACTTGCTCCCATGTAAAATGAGCCACTTGGAATCGCTACAGTAAGTGGATCTAATTTTTTGCTATTGCTTCTTTTGCTCTTCTTTGGAGGGGCAAAAGCGATGATTGTAAGCGATAATATCAAGACGCTTAAAGCTGCAATAGGAAAATTGATCTTACTATTTTTAAAAAATGGGTTCATATTGGTATAGAATGAGTTGATTTTCACCTGTTTTTAGAGATGCAATTTAACACTTTAGTTGTTAGATATTTGCTAAAATAAGGTCAATAGAAGCAACAGGTGCGGAACAGCTCTGGTTTTTACATATAAAATATTGATTTTCAATACTTTTCTTGCCTTTAAACAGTGGAATTTTATCGTTTTCGACCTGACTTGTTAAGCGTATAGAATGGGGTAAAAAGGGTGCAATTAGCTTGGGCAAGTCCAAATGCACATTTGATCCTATTCCAACCAATTCCACCAAGCCAACTGACATTTGATAAAAACTTTGAGCCCAGCAACCAAATGACCCTGGATATTGTATCATTGATTTTCTCATTGAAGCCATCATGCGCTCTGCATGTAGGACCCAATTTGAATGATCAAATACAGTACCTAAGTAGTATAAACTTGAACAAATTAAAGCATTCCCACTTGCCGTAGCGCCATCATAATTTTCTTTCTTTCGAATAATTACATCTTGTTGATAGGCTGCAGTATAATAAAAATAGAGCCCTTCCTCATCTAAAAAATTTTCTAAAACATACTCCATCCATTTTTTTGCTTTAAAAAGATAGTCAGATTCGCCAGTGATTTCTTGTAATTGTATATACGCCTGAATTAAGTTCGCATAATCATCTAAAAAAGCTTTTGTCTTTGTTTCCCCATCTGTATTGTGATGGAAAAAATATTGCCCTATTGCATCCAACAAATTAGCTTCGATCCATTGCATACATTGGACTGCAGCTTCTTTGTATTTTGTTTTTTCAGTTGCTGCATAAATTTTGCAGAAACCAACAACCAACATGCAGTTCCATCCAAGAATAACTTTATGGTCTAAGGATGGGCGTATTCTTTTTGACCTTAATTCAAAAAGTTTTTGTTGTTCTTTTTGAAAAGCCGGTTCCCACTCCTGCTCTATATCAGATTGGGTCCAAAGAATATTAGTATGTTCCCAATTACCCTGTTCTGTAATTTGATAATAATTGCAAAATGATTCAAATAAATTCGGATCAACAATCGCTTTAATTTCATCATAAGTCCAAGTATAGAACTTCCCTTCAATCCCTTCTGAGTCTGCATCTAAGGCTGCATAGTAGCCTCCTTTTCCATTGAATAATTCTCTTTGTAAAAAATCGAAAGTAGCATCAATAACATTTAAATAAACTGTCTTTTTAGAAATCTGATACGCTTCTGCAAGCACACCTAGTAAGAGTGCATTGTCGTACAACATTTTTTCAAAATGAGGCGCTTGCCACATTGCATCTACACTATACCTAGAAAAACCTCCGCCTAAATGATCGTAAATGCCGCCTTGAATCATTTTATCAATCGATCTTAATGCATGCACAATAGAGGCTTGATCTTTATTTTGAAAATAATTTCTAAATAAAACTTGAATCGAAAATGTTTGAGGAAATTTTGGTGCTGCACCAAATCCGCCCCATTGGGTATCTGCATTATGCAAAATTCTTTGTGCAATCAATCGAAATTCTTCTTCGGTTGCTACTATTTGTTGTTCCCCATTGTTTAACTCAGCATCAACTTGTGCCTTGATATTGCTTTGTAAAAGATGCTGGGTAAGATGGGTTGCCTGCTCTTCTAGTTTAGTTCGATTGTTTATATAAGCATTTTGAACACCTTTTAAAACATCTATCCAAGATGCCCTGTTTTGCATTGCAATAGGCGGAAAATAAGTCCCCCCATAAAATGGCTGTCCATTGGGAAGCAAAAATATATTTAATGGCCAACCACCAGATCCAGTCATAGCTTGCAGCGCATCCATATAAATATGATCTACATCTGGACGTTCTTCTCTATCTACTTTTACATTGATAAAATGTTCATTCATGTAGGCAGCCACCTGCTCGTCTTCAAAACTTTCACGCTCCATTACATGACACCAATGACATGCAGCATAACCAATACTTAACAATATTGGCTTGTCCGCATGCTTTGCATTTGCAAATAAATCCTCGGACCATGGCCTCCACTGCACAGGATTATGCGCATGTTGCAACAAATAGGGACTGGTCTCTTTTAATAAATCGTTGGTGAATTTTTTACTTGCACTCATAGTAGTGCAATTTACTTTATTTCTTTTTAGCTACTTGGGCTAAATATTGATCAAGTCCAGCAAACATACTAGATACTTGAGGACTAGGAACTTTAATATCTAACTTAAGTCCAGCATCTTCTATAGCCTTGCAAGTATTAGAACCAAATGCAGCAAGGGTTATCCCATTTTGAACAAAATCAGGTTGATTATCGTACAAACTTTTTAGACCACTAGGCGTAAACAAACAAATTATATCAAATTTGTTCTCTTTCAATAAAGGCTTAATATCACTGCTTACTGAGCGATACATGTACGCAAGGTCGAATGTGCATCCATGGTCTTTTAACCAGTTCACAATTTCATTATCCTGTTGATTCTCGCTACATACATAAAGAAACTGTTCGTTTGCTTTATGCTTATTCAATACATCGAATAATTTTTTATTAGTTCCGTCTGCTCCAAAGAAAACTTTACGTTTTCTATACATGATGAATTTTTGCAAATACAAAGCAACAGATTCCGTGATGCAAAAATATTTTGTATCCTGGCTAATGTTGACCTTTAACTCATCGCAGGTTCTAAAGAAATGATCAATTGCATTTTTACTTGTAAAAATTGCAGCAGTGTAGGAAGGGATTTCTATTTTCGTTTTTCTAAACTCTTTGGCACCAATTGGCTCTAATTCAATAAAAGGTTTAAAGAACAAAGTCACATTGTACTTTTTTTCCAAATCAAAATAAGGTGACTTTTCACTTTCGGGTCTTGCTTGTGAAATAAGAATTTTCTTAATGGTCTTAGTTGCAGTTCCTTTTTTGTCTCCACTCATTTCTTTTGCCATTTTACGCTTTCTACTTTAGTAAGTACCTCCAAAATATTGTACTATAAATTTATACAAAATCAATAGAGGCAATATTTCGAAAGCACAAAGGTAAAGAAAAAAGTGAAAGGAAGAGATATGTAATTTATTCCTAACAGATGTTAATGAAAAAAGGTACCTATAAAGCACCAGGAGTAACATTAAAAAAGAAGCCCCTCCAACAGCATAAACATGAAAGAAAGGCTTTGCAAATGCCAATATTAAAATGAATGGAATGAGTAAGACACCCAATACTTTATTGATCATGAAGACCACAAAAATATAGGTCTGAACTAGATCCTTTGTGTTAAACACATAGCCTGCAATTGTTAAACAAATAAATTTACCAGTGTATAAGCCAGTGAAAAATAAACACATGTAAAGATACCCTTCCCAGAAATTAATAGGTAGTAGGTGGTCATTAAAAATAATAAGTGTTGAGAACAAAGAAAAGCTCATTATAAAACTCATATTCAAGACCAAGGAAGCAACACTATTTTGCAAAAGTTGTTCCCTATTTTGCAACATCCTTAATGAAGACTGACTGAATTGACTAAATAGCTTTGGAATGTATTGCGGAAAAATATTGATGATAAAACCATATAATAATAGCAAAGCAATGATTGCATAAAAAAGTATGTCTTTATCGGGCAATGAAAATTTTTGCTCAATCTTATATAAAACATCTCCTGCATTTGCTAGGGTAGATTTTTGATTATACAATTGATAAACATTCTTTTTTTGTGCATAATAAGTTTTATACAATCGTAAAATATTAAAACTACTATCTCTCGGGTCTCTTGGAATTGATTGCAGGTACCAAGCATCTGCCTGGATAAATGATTTAGGGACAACCGGGATGTATTTCAACCACAATGTGTCTTTAACTAAAAAGGTGTCCTGTATACTATTAATGGAATCAGATGAAAACAATGCCGTATCCTTTTGATTTGCTTGCTTCACAGATGTAAAGCTGGACAATACAAAAAGTCCAAGAAGGAAAAAGGGAAGTTTCTTTAATAAGGCTAACATCTGCTGCAAAAATAAGTATACTAATTCAGAATTAAAGAACAATGACTAGCTTTGTTCTAATTCTACTTATGGCAGGCATCTATTTACATATTCCATTTTGCAAAAAAGCATGTCATTATTGCAATTTCCATTTTTCAACACAGACAGAACATATTCAATCCTTTGTAGAAGCAATTATCCAAGAAATTAGACTACAAAAAGGATATTTAGACCAACCCATTGAGACAATCTATTTTGGAGGAGGTACACCTTCCCTACTTAATGCAGGTCAATTAAAAGCATTAATAGAAGCTGTTTATACGCATTTTAAGGTTGCGACAGCTATCGAATGCACACTAGAAGCGAACCCGGATGATATTAATAGCGACAAATTGAATGAATGGAAACAAGCCGGAATCAACAGATTAAGCATTGGAATCCAGAGTTTTCAGGCTGAGGCTCTAAGCTGGATGAATCGTGCGCATAGCGTTGAGCAGTCTCATAATGCAATTAAATTGGCACAGGATGCAGGGATTCATAATATTAGTATCGACCTAATTTATGGAACGCCTACTTTAAGTAACCATGGGTTAATGACAGATTTAGATTGGATTGAAAAATACCAAATAAAACACGTCTCCTGTTATGCTTTAACTGTAGAAGATAAAACAGCCTTAAAAAAACTAATTGAAAAGAAACAATTAGAAGACGTGGATCCAGAAAAACAAGCAGCTCACTTTGAACTATTGACTGCAAGATTGAATAAAATGGGGATGGAACATTATGAGATTTCTAATTTTGCAGTGCCTGGTTATAGAAGCAAACATAATAGCAATTATTGGTCGGGCATAAGCTACTTAGGACTTGGCCCTTCTGCACATTCTTTTAATGGCAAATCAAGACAATGGAATATCGCAAACAATGCATTGTATATTCAAAGCTTAATGAAGGAGGAATTGAATTTCGAAATCGAATACTTGTCTGACGCGAATAGATATAACGAATACATCATGACCAGCTTAAGAAGAATAGAAGGATTTGATCTTGGATTCATTGAGCAGAAATTTGGCCCCAGCTATATAGAACATACAAAATGCACATTAGAAGCATTAAAATCAAAAGACTATTTTCAACAAATTGAAAATAACATTGCTTTAAAAAATTCAGCAAAATTTTTAGCAGATGGTATAGCTTCTGATTTTTTTATACTAGAAACTGCTCTATAGTTTTAAATGTTGCAGCCGGATCTGCACCCTCCCATAAAATTTGATACACGGCTTCCATGATTGGAAGTTCAACTTTCAATGTTTGATTCATCGTATAGATACACTTGCTTGCATTATATCCTTCCGCAACCATATTCAACTCTAACTCGGCAGCTCTTACCGAGTAACCTTTTCCGATCATATTACCAAAGGTTCTATTACGACTATGTAAAGAATAACAAGTTACTAAAAGGTCACCCAAATAAACGGAGGCATTGTGGTTGATAGAATTACAACTTGCACCCTCTTCTTCCATGATTTTTTTCAATAATAACTGCATTTCATTTGCACAATTCGCAATGAATACACTTAAAAAATTATCGCCATATTCAAGACCATGGGCAATACCTGCACCTAAAGCATAAATGTTTTTTGCAACACCAGCATATTGAACACCAATCACATCTTTATTCACGATGGTATTGATATAATCCGTTTTGAAATGACTTGCAATTAAAGTTGTAGCTGCTTCGTCAACTCCAGAAAAAGTCAAATAAGATAATTGTTCTGATGCAACCTCTTCGGCATGACTTGGACCAAGCAGTGTAAAATACTGTTCAATAGGAAATTGAAATTGTTGCGCCAAGTATTGATTCAATAATATATTGTGCTTAGGCAATACCCCTTTCACCGCCGATATAATTAATTTGCCTTTTAAATCGGCCGCATCTAAACCTGCCAAAGTGGATTCAATATGTATAGAAGGTACCGCAATGATTACAATATCAGATTGCGCTAATACCCATTTAATATCTGTAGAAAAAGTAAGCTGCTGTACATCAAAATAAGCATTCCTTAAATAATGTTGATTGTGCTTTCTTTTGACAAAATAATCAATATTAGCTTGTTGTCGTACCCACCAATTAATTTGATGCCCATTATCTGTCACAATCTTCGCAATAGCTGTAGCCCAACTTCCACTACCTATTAATCCAATTTGCTTCTTTTCCATGTTACAAACATAAGAAATTCATAAAAAAGGGGGTGCATTTTTTATATGCACCCCCTTTTTAGGTAGATTTTATACTATTATCTTATTTTTTCTCTTCGAATAATTTTTCCTTTGTAACTACTTTTACTAAACTTCCGTCCTTCAAAGTCTTGCTAACAATACTATAAGGACCCGTAATTACTTGGTCACCTACTTTTACGCCAGCTACTTCAATAAAGTTTAGATCCTGGATATCTGTTTTCACTTTCACCATTTTCACTTTATTATCCTTTTGTAAAACAAAAACAACTTCGTTTAACTCTTGTTCTTTTACAGGCTCTTTTTCAGACGTACTTGCAGTTTTGCTTGAAACTTTTGTATCCTTACCTTGGCCATCATTGTCTCTAGTTGTTACTGCATTTAATGGTACAGAAATCACATTTACTTTAGACTTTGTTTGAATGTCTGCACTAGCAGTCATACCTGGACGGAAAGGGAAAATTGCATTTTCTTTGATTAAGTCTGCATAGCTCTCCGTTAACAAACGAATATGCACTTTATAGTTCGCTACTTCAGCAGCACTTGAAATACCAGATGATGCAGCTGTAATAGGATTTGCAATTTTATAAACAATCCCTTTAAACTTTCTATTGTTATACGCATCAACTTCCACCAAGGCAGTATCTCCTAATTTTACTTTTGTAATATCATTCTCACCCACATCCACTCTCACTTCAATACTTTTCATGTCTGCCACACGCATCATTTCGGTACCAGCCATTTGAGCTGTACCAACTACACGCTCACCCTTCTTCACGTTCATTAAACTAATAATACCATCCATTGGAGAAACGATCGTTGTTCTAGCCAAGTCTTTCTCTGCTCTAGCCAATTGTGCTCTCACGCCTTGAACCTGCGCTTCACCACTTTTAATAGACTCTTTTGCAGCATTGTAGCTAGACTCAGCAGAACGATAGGTTTGTTCTACTTGCTCGTATTCTGCTCTTGAAACAATCTTATCGGCAAATAATTTTTTATAACGCTCATAGGCTGCTTTAGAACTTTCGTAACCATTCTTTAAACCACTTAAATTCGCTTTTACATTTTCGTATTGCGCTTTTACTTGATTAACAGAAGCAGTCACCTGATCTCTTTGTGAAGAATAGATATCAGCATAGATCTTAGCTAAAACCTGACCCTTAGTTACTTTTGCGCCTTCTTCTACAAATAAGCTTACGATTTCACCAGAGATATCTGGACTTACTTTTACTTCAATTTCAGGATAAACTTTACCACTCGCATTTACTGACTCTGTGATTGTTCTTAATTGAACATTTTCAACAGTTACTTCTGTGCCTTCTTCTTTACCAATGACACCTGCTTTTTTTAGGCCAACTAATACCACAATAAGTGCTACGAAACCTACAATACTCCAAATGATTTTCTTATTCATTTTATTTATTTTTACGATGCTTTTAATGTATTAAAGAGAAAGTGCTTCTCCTTTATAAAACTCAAGTAATTTAATTCTAAATACATACTCATATTGAGCAGACTTGAAATTCACTTTCGCTTTTAAATAGTTATTTTGATTATTTAATAACTCAATCGTTCCCAATAAGCCAAGCTCATAACGTTTAGTAGCAAAGTTGTAAGCTTTTTCTGCAGAAGTAACCGCTTTTTGAGTTGCATTTAATTTATTGAAAGCCACTACCGCATTGGTATAAGCTGTGTAAATATCTTGCTTTAATTTTCTTTGTGTATTTTCTTGTTGTAAACTAACTGATTGGTAGTTTAATTTAGATTGCTGGTAAGTATTTCTAGATTGATTGGCATTGAAAATTGGGATAGATAATTGAAACCCAAAATTCTGTCCAAAGTTATTATCTATTTGCTTGCCCCATCCATTCCAGATATTGCCAAAGTCTCTAGTGCTTGTCTTTGTATTGTATAAAGGACTTTGAACATAATACTTAGCAGAACCAACAGTTACGAAAGGAGTATTAGCTGTTATATTGCTGAAGCCAGCAGGCTCTACACCACTAATATATTTAAATGAATTCGAGAAGTTAGTACTTAAAGAATAACCAAAGCTCAAAGTTGGAAAGAAGCCCGCTTTTGCAACAAGCTTATTCTTTTCGGCCGCTTTTAATCGAAGATTAGCTGCCTTAATGTTTGGTAAATTTTGCTCTGCAACCGTAAATACATAATCAGGTTGTAAATCTGCAAAGCCTTGTAACTTAATTTGATCAACTGGTTGAACAAATACTTCAAACGCATCTGCCGCATCCAAATTCAATAATGCTTTTAAGCTTAATTTATTTTGAGCAACGTTAGAAATCGCTGTGATATAATTACTGCTATCATTTGCTAACTGCGTTTCTAATTCTAATAAATTAATTTCTGGAAGTAAACCAACTTCTACACGTTTTTTAGTCGCCGCCAATTGTTCTGTAGTTTGTGCTATTTGAATTCTAGCTATTTCAGATTGCTCTATAGATGATAAAACTTGTAAATAAAATGTAGCAACATTTAAAGAGATGTCATTTGCTGCTGTCTGAAGATCTGCAATACTCGCTAACCAGTTATAATTACTTGCCGCAGCCGTATTGTTTAAACGATTGTTGTTATACAATTGAATACCTCCGTTTAAACCAAAGTTATTATATAAAAATTGGGTTGTCGTAAAGGCGTTTGTTACAGGGTCAATAGAACGTCCTAAACGCATACCTGCACCAGATGACCCTGTCATGCTAGGCAATTGATTAGACTTTGCCTGGTCTGCTTGTAGTTTCGCCAATCTTGCTTGAATATCTGCTTGTTGAACCGAAATATTATGCTTTACTGCATACTCCACGCATGTTTTTAAATCCCATTTTGTAGGCTCTTGCGCTTTCAAATTGAGGGCAAAAACAAGAAAAATAAAAGAAAAAATGTATCTCATTGTTTGTATTGTAAATGATGAATTCCTATTTCAGAATACAAAAGTAAGACAAACATAAAGAGTTGTCTAATTTTTAGACAAACGGACTTCAATATGGCTGAACAGCTTTGGGTATGTATAAAAGGCTAAAACCCCTCCTAGGAGGCTTTTTTATAGTAAAATAGACGATAAAGCAACAATACAACCCCTACTAAAATAACTGCAGTTAGGGCAGAATAAGGCTTGTCTATCACTACTGCTACTGCAACAAAAGCATAAGACAGTACGAAAATGGCTGCGAAAATTGGTGTCCAGCGTTTTAATCCACCCGTTACGGCAGCATCCCCCTGTCCTTTTTTGCGTAAAATGAATAATGTGGCAGCAGAGGTGCTCATACCTAGGCAATCTAAGAAAATACTGAAGCTCAGTACATCATCTACCCCCTTACCAAAGAAAGTGATTAAGATAGTGGTGATCGCAAAAACGGTAAGCCCTGGAACAAGCGCTCCCGTCTTTGAATTTTGAGATTGAAATATTTTAGGCAATACATTGTCTTCGCTCATCGCAAACATTACCCTTGGATTACTCATTAATAATACATTCACGTAGGCAAGTACACTTAAGACCATAGCAAAGTCAAAAACTTTAGCACCAAATTTGCCAAACCAAGCTTCAAAAAGTAAAGACCCAATTGCATTGGCATTTTTCATATTGTCAAAGCCAATCACTTGAACATAAGTATAATTGATTGCGAAATATAAAAACAAAACAATGCCGATTCCAAACACAATACCTCTTTGCATTGTTTTAGCAGATTGCACTTCTGAACCAAAATTAATAGTTTGCTGATAGCCACCATAGGTAAAGAAAACAGCCACTAGACTTACTAATAAAAGCAAGGCACTATTGTGCCCGTCATATGCATAAATTTTTCCTTCGTTAAATCCATGTGGTGCAACAGTTACTCCTTTGAACAAAGAAGAAATAAGTAAAACGATTAAACTAATTTTTACCACCATCAACACATTTTGTGTGCGGCTACTTGTTTTTAAACCCAACAAATTCACAATATAAAAAAGCCCCACAGACAAAGATGCAATACAGACATTAAAAAAAGTACTTGATGGATGTCCAAACAATAAATCACTTACATAGTCAGAACCAATCAAAGCCACTACCGCTAAAGAAGCCGCGTTACTTATTAATATCAAAACATTGATTGTAAATCCTACACCAGGATGATAACAATGTGCAAATACTTTATAGTAGCCACCCATCACAGGTAAACGTTGGCCAATTTCTGCATAGGTTAATGCACCAAACAAAGCAATAATTCCTCCAATTATCCAAGCACTAAAAAAAATGATTGGTGTGCCAGATTTTGCAGCAATGGTAGCAGGCGTTTTAAATATGCCCATACCTATTACCAAACTAACCACAATCATGGTTAAACTAAAAAAGTTAATGCCTTGTTTTGCTTTTGTACTCATAGGATAATGCTTGAAACTTTACTTAATTATAAATGTAGTAAACTTATTGGGAGTTTTCAACAACGGGTTGATAATTAAATACCAACCCTTTACAAAAAGAGAATAAATTTGTAGTGGATTAGGTTCATGAAAATGATTAAAAGGGAATCCAGTTCAAACCTGGAGCTATTCCCGTAGCTGTAAGTTCGATGCGCAAGCATTTAAGAAATATCCACTGAAGAAATTTGGGAAGGATTCTTAGTAAAGAACGAGCCAGAAGACCTGCCTGATGCATAAAATCAAAAAGCTTTCGGGTAAAAAGCAAGGATTGTATTAAATTTTGGCTAGCCAAAATCTCTTATGGTTCTCTTATTCCAGAAAGCTCATTGTTCACTCAAAAAAAATAAAACAATGAGCAAAAAAATGTTCACCCTCTCAGTGTGCCTTATCGCCACTACCCTCGTCTTTGGTCAACAAAAAGACAGTATTCAAAAAAACAATAACTCCACTCAGTTGGAAGATGTGATTGTAACTGCTAATAAAATTGAGCAGAAACAAAATGGCACTAGTAAAGTCATGACCATTATCAGTGCTGCACAAATTCAACAAAATGCAGGCAGAACGGTCGCGCAAATTTTAAATGAACAAGCGGGCTTAAGTTTACCAGGCACATTAAGTAATTTAGGTACTGTACCAAGTATCTATATGCGTGGTGCGGCTTCTGGGAGAACATTGATTTTAATTGACGGCGCACCAGTGGGTGACCCTTCTATGATTAGCAATGAATTTGATTTAAACCTAGTACCACTCAATCAAGTTGAACGTATTGAAATTTTAAAAGGTGCACAAAGTACTTTATACGGATCTGACGCCATTGGTGGCGTTATAAATATTATTACAAAATCAAAAGGCGGTGGCGGGGGTGGATATAGCTTTGGTAGCTATGGCACTCAACAAGGCAATTTCCAGTTCAATGCAAATTCCAAAAAGCTAGATCTTGCGTTTGGTTTTGAAAATCAAAATTCAGATGGCTTTTCATCTGCTATAGATGTAACAAACAACGCAAATTTTGACAATGATGGCTATCAAAACAATAGCTTTTTTGTAAAAGCAAAATACAAATTAGATACCCTTTGGAATGTTCAATTATCTAGTAGAAAAACAGCTTATAAATCTGCTATTGATTATGGTGGCTTTAAAGATGACAGAGACAATGAATTTAAAAATGCTACTACCATTTCTGGATTGATTTTGCAATACAAAAAAGCAAAAACTAATTTTCAATTCCAATACCAATATACCACACAAGACAGAACTTACTTTAATGATAGCAGCGACAAACAATATTTAGTATTTGAGAATAACCAATATGCTGGTAAAACTCATTTTGTTGACGCGTATTTATCTACACCAATTAAGCAAAATATACAATGGATTATTGGTTCAGATTTTAGATACGGCTCCTACAATCAAACTTATGAGTCCATCAGTCAATGGGGGCCTTATAACGATGCATTTAAAGATACTTTTCAATATCAAAATGCACTTTACACTTCTGTATTAATCAATGACAATGCAAAAAAATGGTTGTTGGAATTAGGTGCAAGGTATAATAACCACAATCGTTTTGGAAGTAACCAAACTTTTACAATTAATCCAAGTTATGCATTGACAGATCAAATAAGGTTGATAGCGAGTATCTCTAATGGATTCAAAGCGCCCTCCTTATACCAACTTGGCTATAACGATGAATTAAAAGCAGAAACTTCCTTTAATACCGAACTGGGTATCTCCTTCAGAAAAGGTGCTGTTTTTGCTCGAGCAGTTTATTTTAATAGAAATATCAAGAATGGTATTGACTATAATTATATCGATTATAATTTCTTCAATTTCATCCAACAAAAAGTAAATGGATTAGAAATTGAAATTCAACATCCAATCAATGAGCAACATCAATTTTCATTAAACTACACTTTAATGAACGGACAAGAAACAAATCAAAATAGAATCACTACAACAGATACTATCACATATAATTATTTATTGAAACGTCCAAAGCATAGTTTAAATGCCCAATGGAATTTTGCAATCAATCGCAAATGGAGCACATCGCTTACAGGAAGATTCATAAGTGAACGAAAAGATGTTGGAGGTTATGCAAGTCCAGATGTAACATTGGGTTATTACACTTTACTAAATGCAAGTGTGCAATACAAATTAGGCAAACGCATTGTTGTATTTGCAAACGGCCAGAACCTATTGAATGACCAATTCAGTGAAATATATGGCTACAATGCCATTGGAAGAATGGTTCAATTTGGCATTAGGTTGAGTTATTAGATAATGAGAATAATACCCTGTAGTTAATGTCGTGTAGAATCGGTTAGTAATTTTAAAAAAGCTTTGTATCTTCATACAAAGCTTTTTTTTATGGGAATCAAAATGGATGAACTACTTACGATTGTTTTTACCTTATTCGCCGTGATAGATATCGTGGGTTCTATCCCACTTTTGATTGCTATGAAAGAAAAAACTGGTGCAATAAAATCATTAAATGTGACATTGATTTCGGGGGGCTTAATGATTCTGTTCTTATTCCTAGGAAAACCCTTTTTACAATTATTAGGTTTGGATGTAAAATCATTTGCAGTAGGTGGATCTATTGTGATTTTTCTATTAGGACTTGAAATGGTTTTGGGCCATGAGATTTTCAAAGGAGATAAAAATGCCCAATCCGGCGCTGTTGTTCCTATTGCCTTCCCCATTATTGCAGGTAGCGGAACCCTTACTACTATTATGTCCCTTAAAGCTAACTTTGAAGAAGCCTATATCCTGGGAGGCATTTTAGTCAACTTAATCATTGTCTTCCTTGTTTTAAAATCACTCAACTTTATCGAACGCATGCTAGGGCCCGGAGGCCTTCTAGCAGTACGTAAGTTTTTTGGTGTAATCTTGCTAGCGATTGCAGTTAAGATCTTCTCTAGCAATATTGGTGCATTGAAAAGGTAAACTAGAAACTAAATCTAGCTTGCACCACATAGTTTTTTCCTAATGCAGAAATACCACTCGCAAAATATCGGTAGTTTAAATCAGTAATGTTTTCGATCTGAAAACTTAAGTTGATTTTCTTACTAGGCTGATAACTCGTGTTGATATTCCAAATTTGCCAACCAGGCATGCCATCTTGTGTTGCATAAATTTGATTATCTTCTCCACTATTGCTATAATCTTTGATATGCTTCCAGCCATTGAAAACAGTAAATAGTTCGGCAGCAAACTTTTGTAGATCATGCTTTAACCCTACCCTGCCATAAGTTGGAGGAATATGATCTAGTGGCTTTTCTGAATTTGTACCATTTACTTCTTCATTCGTATACCTTCCCTTTGTGTAAGAATAAGTGGCAGCCAAGGTAGTATTTGAAGTAATTTTTGCAGACCCATTGATATTAAATCCAAATACATTTGCTTTTGCTTTATTCTGCATTGCAAAAACATCACTCATGATACCTTGGTATAAAATTGAACTAGCATTGTTCCATTTAAATTTGTCTACCACCAAAGCATTCTTAAATCTTGTATAAAAAATGGAAGCGCCAATTGAATAATTTTCAGTTGTTTTTGAAGCATTCAATTCTACATTGTAAGTGTACTCTGGTTTTATATACTTGTTTGGAACAACAACATAACCTGTTCTTGTATCAAATACCTTTGTTAAGTCATCTACATTTGGCGCTCTAAATCCACTACTAACACCAAATGCTACTCTCCAACCATCTGTAACGTTATAAGCAAAACCCAAATTCCCAGTCAAAGCTGTATTATTTTGAGTTGCTTTTGTAAAAGGAAAATGCATTAACGCCGTATCAATAAAATTAGCTTCCAATTGAACATTATTCAATCGAAGTCCACTATTCATAACCCAATTCCCTTGTAAGAATTTTGTATGCTGGGCGTAAATGGCGAAATTAGACATATTCGTTGGACCATCGCTATATCTTGTTGCAATGGCGCTTCGAACATTTGTTGAAATATTATTGCGATAGGCAGTTGAGCCAACTTTATTATAATAGGTTTCTACTCCAATATGTAAATCACCGGATTTATCCTGGTGCAAAAGATCCAAATTTAACCCATAAATATCTACCTCTTCGAATCTAAAGTCTTTATTATTGGACTTGAATCTTCTGTTCATCCTGCTTTCTTCTAAATGTTGGTAGTTTGCATTTAAAGTAAGGTCTTGGAAAAAACCATTTAGTTTTTCTTTACTTAATTTATATCCAATTAAATTACGAACCTGAGGGCCATAATACCATTCTGCAAAAACAGGCAACCCTTTACTTGTTTCAGTTAAACGATCGTATCTATTGATATCAGAAGAGTTAGACAGTTGAATGTTTAATAAATGAGATGTTTTTTCATTTGGCTTAAACAATACTTTTTGTAATAAATCAGTTTGTGTATATCCACTTAGTTTTTGAATATTGACTGAGGCACTATTGTCTTTAACTACATCGTTATTGTTTTCTCTCGCCACATAAAAAAATCTTTTTCCAAAATCAGGATATGCTGCTAACCTTTTATTACCCTGACGCATATCTCCAAAAATACTATTTGTAAAAGAAGTTAGATAAGACCATTTATTGTTGGCAATGTTTATGTCTATATGTTGACGATGTTCATTTTGACCATTACCATATCTGTAAACAATATTTCCTGTAGCTTTCCATGGTGCTTTATTGGTAGCTTGATTAGAAATAAACAATTGAGGTTGCTTGGTAAATAAATTAACCACTCCCCCCAATGCATCACTACCATATAAAGTAGAACTTGGACCATAATTGATTTCAACACGATCTAAGATCATATTGTCCACCGTGATGATATTTTGTAAATGACCCGCTCTAAAGATGGCGCTATTCATACGCACACCATCTACCATTAATAAAACCCTACTTGCCTCAAAACCTCTCACCACAGGACTCCCACCACCTGCTTGACTTTTTTGTACAAACACTTGACCAGACGCAGTTAAAACATCTGCTGTATTAGCTTGCTGTTGAATTAAAACCTTATCCGTTAAGGATACGACACGCTGTACTATATTTTTGGATAATGTCGGAAACTTGTTCGCATAGATCACTACATCTTGTAATTTTTTTGCAGTGGTATCCGTTTGCGCAAAAGCAGGTACAGACAATCCAATAAATAATACAGCAACTATGAATAGACGCATGTAATTATTTTAATGAAAAGAAATGGTCGAGTCTAGATCTTCGACTTGTCTAAATAAATTAGACTGCTTTTGGCGGAGGAGAAATTTGACCAAGGAATAATTGAGTCAAATTAGCTTTATAATTTGAATATGCAGGCTGATTCAATGCAGCAAGCTCTTTCAAATAATTAGTTTCAAAATATTGATCGTACAATGAAAAATTCAAATTCGTATTTTGCTTTTTTGAATGATGCTGAGCTGCTATCTCTTTATCTGCATGCTGCGTCTTTTGTTGCTTGGCTACAATCTCTGCCTCTTCTTTATCTGAAGCAGCAATCAATTCCCAACCTGATTCTGTTTTAGTTAAGGAGATAATATCATAAAACATACCTTGATGGCTAAACTCACGACCCTCCTCTTCCCATTGATAACCATCTGGTAAAATAGTCTTGTCTTTTAATTGGAGTTTGATTTGATGGTCTTCTTCAATCGTTTCACCCGCTACAATACTTGCGAACCTTTCCTGCTCATGCCATTGTTCTTGCACCCAATAAAAAAGGGATAAGCTACTTGTCGAAAGCAGCAATGCAGCGAAACAAAATATAGCGATGGTCTTTTTCAATGAACCTAAGGTACGAAAAAAATGAAAATTCTAAAGGTTCATATTTGAGGATTCTTTCAATAAAGAAGAAGTAATTTGAATAACCTGTGCCAACTATTCCAACAATCCTTTAAAAGGTGTAATGGAAGAGCCTGCAGCATTTTAATTATTGTCACATCATTCGTTCCTGTTAAAATTACTATATGAGGAAAAAGCCTTTATCAGATGCACTCACATCCAATTTAGCTGATACATCAGGTGTAGTTATTCCAACACTGGTTTGTACATTGAGAGGTGAGTACATAAGGAATGCCTAAATCAAAAGCACAAGTAAATAATATTTATTTCATTTTAATTTTTTTATAAACCAAACGTTGTTCTATTTGCTTTAAAATTTTGCAAAACTTGATCTGATGATAATGCTATATTGTAAGTTCTGATTATTCCAATTGTCCCTTTAAACATAATATTAGTTTGAGGCCCTCCGGATGCGTTTAGTCTTGATGCAATTGCTATTGGACTTGTATTACTAACTTGATTAATACCTGACAAGCTTACACTTACTACGTTCCCGCCATCTCTGTAGACTTTGAGTGTCTTAGCTACAAAATCAAATACAGCAACTATTTGTTTCCATGTATTTACCGGAAACCCACTAATACTGGCATAACGAAAGTTGGTGCCGTCATAACATGCCGCCGACATAGTACTAGTTCCTTCGTTATAACGAATTGTGAATGGGTACCTTGATTCGTTATTTTTATTCCATTTTTCTAATAATTCTGCTTCGCCTAAAGTTGCTTGCCCGTTTGAAGGTTTAAACCATATTTCAATACTATATTTTTGAGAATTGGTAAAATCAGTCACTCCAATTACAGAAGGTATACTACCATATTGAGTTGTTCCGTTAAAAGTTAATCCAATGGATGAACTATATGTAGGCGTATTATATAAAGTTGCATCATTTGTACCTATTAAATCTTTCCAAACACTTGTTGCAGCGCTTGAATAACTAGAACCATTACTTGCATCTAATTGAAATACTAATCCTGAGTTATTTAAACAAGTAATGGATACACTTCCATCTCCAGTCGTGTTTGCTGTTTCATAAGTGGTAACTAAACCAGTGGATTTTGTTGCTCCACCAGCTCCACCGCCAGTTGCAGCACCCCCGCCAGCGCCAGCTCCACCTCCATAAAAACCTGCACCACCTCCACCACCGCCATTCCAAAGCCCTACACCTGCATTAGTTCCTCCACTTCCTCCATTTATATCACTCCCATCTTCACCACCTGTACCTGCGTCAAATGGCTGACCAGCTAATCCTGGAATAGATGTTGTGGCAGCATAGCCTTTTTGATATTTTCCATTTATTATGTATTCTGCATTTACAGGTTGATTTCCATCACTAGAAGTTCCAGTAGATGTATTACCAGCATTTCCGCCAGTATAGTCGGACCCAGAAGTAATTCCAGCACCACCTCCTCCTCCACCAGCAACTACTTTCGCATTAACAATAGCAGGTGTTGCAGAAGTAAACACGCCTGATAAACCACCACCAGCCCCACCATAGTTGATAGCTGATCCACCAGCACCACCAAAACCATATTTCGGAGTAGCAGATTGACCTGGATAACCTCCTACAACAATATATAAAACCTGACCTGGAGTAACGTTTATTGTAGTTGTAATATTTGCACCTGCACCTCCAACTTGTCCACCTGCACCAGTACCGCCCTTCGCACCAATAGCTCGCACCTTTATACTAGTAACTCTATTAGGTACAATAAAAATTTGTATTGAACCAGTATAGCTAAAATTTAAGGAGTCGGTTAAAACAGGTTTTCTGAGTGCTAAATTATTAAATTGAAACTGCGCATTCGAAAAAACCGATACCCCTAAAAATAATATGAAAAATAATTTACGCATAACTAAAATATACTATCTCCCATTACAAATCCAGTTGATGTAGTACTCATTACTAAACCAATAACACTATTGGGAGCCCTCGTAGTCAAGCCATTTGAAGAATTAAGCGTAACACCAGAGCCATTTAAAGTGATTGCACCTGCTCCAATTTGGATAAATTGACAAGAAAACCCCACTGGTAAAATATTTGGTGATACGTTTGACACAGTAACTGTAAGAGAAGTAGCACTAGAGATTAAAAATATTTTATTATTGTCTGATGCTGAAAGTGTAAAAGCCGCACTTTTACTATTATCGATAATAACCCCATTTGAAATTTGTACCCAATTGTTTACATTCCAATAATAATACCCTACTACCACATTGTTTGGTGCGGTACCTGCTGCTGATGTATTATACACCAATAAACCATTAGCCGGCGTAATTGAAGTACCTGCTGCATTTTTAATAGTTGTATTATCACTCTTCCCTGTTAATGCCACACGAGGCGGCAAGAAACCTTGTGTGGTTGAATACACATCCAATTTTGCAGATGCATCAGGCGTAGTTGTACCAATACCAGTTTGGGCTTTTAGGATACTACTAAATAATAGCAAGGCAATTAATAGCCAATTTTTGTTTAATATGTTTATAAGTATACTCATTATCTTATATAAATTTCGACCCTTGCAGATCTGTTAATTCCTTGAACACCGCAACAGGTATATTGATCTCCAGCTGAATAATTTATTGCAGTCGCAAATAATCCACCCATTCCAATACCTCCAGAAACGTCATTAGATGTCTCTTCTCCTCCAGGGAAAACTGCAAGTGGATTATTCTCATTCCATGCAAAACCCCATCTAACTTTTGCAGTTGGTGTTGCAGCTAAATTTTGATAATTAAACCCATAAAACTTAACAGAATTTTGCGAACTAAAAATACTACTACTATATCCTGAAAAAGTGGTCGCATCTCTAATAAATAATCTACTTACCGTATTAAAAAAATTAATCGGTGTGATTCTCACTCCATTATTAAAACTGTTTTGAAGCCAGGACCAGCCGTAAGAAGATGCTAAACTTAAACTTCCTCCAACTGTAGTAATGTCGGGCCAAAGCGCCAACATGTCTTTTGCTGCAAAATAATTCATCGTATTGAATTTTGCATTCCCATTATTTCTTGTATTATCCGTGGTAGATAAAGTAGTTACTGATGTCCAATGTGAACTTGAATACTGAAACTCAGTACCTGCAATTGCTTTCATCATCATCATCCAACCTCCTCCGTCAACAGCACTATTTAAAATGCAATAAATTTGTGTTGGACCAACCACAGGTAAATTAATCCAATACACCCCATCGGTATAATTGCTAAATGCCGATTGTATATATTTTGCACTAGGTGCAGCTTTTGCAGCTGATGAGCCATCCATATCTGGATTTGCAACTAATTCCTGTAAATTCTGCGACCAATTGGACGTATACCCAGATGCAATAGTAGCAGATTGTGTTGGCGACTTCCAATACAATCTTAATCCATAACCACCTCCGCCTTGCTGCATTCTTGCTTCAAAAATATATTTTTGACCTGCAATAACATTAATACTTCCAGTATAAGAACCTAGTGCTGGAACAGCTTGCCCTAAATAGGTAGAAATAATAGTAGTACCGTTCATTGTTAAATCACTTGCATCATCTGATACTAATGTAAAATTATAAGTACCTGATTCTAATGGAATAAATGTACCCCTTACCTTCATCGCAAAATAAGTGCCACTATTAGGGAGAGTGATACCAAGTGCACTTAATTCTGTGCTATTTTGCCAATCAATAATCCTTGAAGAGTTAGTTCTTCCAGTTTTTATTAATGTCGTATTTGAATTATTTGTATTAAAAATATTATCCATTTCAGTTTTATTAGATGGTACTACTGGATATTGAGATGTAGCACCATTGCCTGAATGTGTATTATAAATCCAATAATCCAACTCTACCCTAGGTTGATATTGAACCGATTGAAAAGGCGCCAACATTTGCGCATTTATATCGTTAATCAGAAACAAAAAAAGAAGAATAGATACTTTTCTCATTACAATTAATTTGTCATATCTCCTGAAGAAATATAAATTCCAGTCGCAATACATACTAATGTAAGAATAGAGTGCTGTCCCGCTGTTTTATTAAATCCATACCTGTTATTAATGGTTACACCCGAGGCTGTTATGGTTACTTGACCAGAGCCTCTTTGCACAATCATACAATTAAATCCAACAGGTAAAGAAGGTACAGTAATTGTTTGAGCGCTTGAACTATTGATGACAATTATTTTACCATTATCTGAATTGCCTAATGTAAATCCAGCCGACTGCTCGTTGATAACAGATGCAAAATTGGCAATGGTAGATGTTGCAGAACTATTACCTGTTAAATTTCCCGATAGTGCTGTGTGCCCATTATTGTCAATAGTTAATCTTGTTGCATTATTTGTGCCTAATACTAATGATCCACTCGCATTGTTATTCATCATAGTCAAAGTAGTGCTAGCAGCACCTGGAAACCCAAAATAAGCATACCTATTTACGCTTCCTTGTGGAAACAATTCCATATAAACATGATCCGTTCCTTCTAACCTAAATGTAGAGCCATTTGACTTTACATGTAATTTTACAGCAGGTGTAGTGGTTCCAATACCTGTTTGTGCTGTTGAATAAAATGCAGAAATTATGAACGTAAATATTATACTTATTTTTTTCATGTTAATTATCTTATCCAAATTTGATGAAATGTATGATTTTGATAACCATTTCCGCTAATTGCAGGATAGTCATCCATTTCCCATCTATATGTTCCTCCTTTTATTCCCCAATGATTTGCCGCTCCAACAAAAAATGGGAAATTAGTCATTGCTGAAGTTCCTTCATTAGCATAATAACTTAATGTACCCCCAGGTAAAAGAGCATCATGACCAAACAATAAAGTGTAATTTCCAGTTAAACCAGTCATACTGCCTGTTCCTGTCTTAAAATAGTTTATAGTATTAGCATGTGTAGTTTTAAAATTTAGAATACGACTATGACTTGAAGATTTGCCATAAAATCTTAATTCAGTAAATGTGAAACTGTTTAAATAACTATTTGAAACATGTCCCCAGTATGAAGTACCCTGTTCATCTGTACCTAAAGATGTGGAGCCTAATAATGGCAAAGAGTTTGTTCTAACATTTAAATTAGGATTAGTCCCAGCAGCATGTAAATAATTTAAAACTAGAGTCCATCCACCGCCATCAGTTGTCATATCGCAATAACAAGAAGTTGCTGGGAGTGAACCAGCAACTCCATCTGGATCAATAGTATACACACCAGAATTAGCGAGTGGGAAATTTGCTAAGATATCTTTACAAGATTTTAAAGCATTTTCACGCAATAAGATCCCCAAGCGCATTGATGCATGCCCATTTACACCAGTAGGAGTGACACGTATATATCTAGCAAACATGACTTTAGGGAAATTGTTATACACTTTTGTTATTTGATCTCTATTCAAGATTAGATTATCACTTACTGTGGTCCAATTCTCATTATTTATACTCGTTTCTACTCTAGCACTCGTTACCCATTGAGCCATATTCGCTCTGCCTTGTGTTACAATTCCTTGAACCCATTGAGCACTCTTAAGATCATATTGCAAATAATCGATTCCATTATAGGCACTTCCTGCAGACCAAGCTTGAGTTGAATTTATCCATGGCGTATAATGATTTGTACCTCCGGCAAATGCATCACCCGCCCAAACACTAGAAACTGACCAATTTGCAGAAGTAGATGAAGATTCTTCTGTTGGACTAACATTAAATGAAGTTGACGGAAGCCATCTACTTGACCCATTCGATAAAACTAATTTACCTGAACCTTCAAAAGTTATTTTTGTTGAATAAAAAGTACTTGTAGACGGAATCGTAATCGTATGTCCATTTAAAATATTAGCCGTACCTGAAAGATCCTTAGGACTCGTCCAGGTATTGGTATTATTAAAGTTACCAGAAACAGTACTATTGGTAGAAGTCTGCGCACCAATATTCGTGAATTTGATTAAAAGAATAAATATGAAAATACGTTTCATTATTATCTATTTCTTTTTTTACTCAACTTATATACTTTAATAGTTAAACTATCAATTTGCTTTTGTTGCTCTTTTATTGCTTCAACAAGAAGTGCAACTACTTTGTCGTATTTTACAGAACGGTATTCTTCTGGTGTCTTATCTTTTGTAACAACTTCTGGAAGCACTTTTTCAACTTCTTGTGCAATAAATCCTATTTCAGTTTTATCTGTAAATTCTTTATTTGGAAATGCTATCAGATCCCAATTAAAATAAACTCCACGCAATGATTTTACTTTATCTAAAGCGTTTTCAACTGGACGTATATTTGTCTTGTATCGAATATCTGAAGAGCCCGCAATTGAATTTGCAATGATATCTCCGTTTACTTGTAATTTTACAGTAGGACTGGGAACTCCTATACCTACAAATCCTCCATCTTTTATAGTTAGTCCATTATCCTCTCCAGATATACTAGGAAAAAACCTTAGTCTAGGATTATTATTATTTGAAACTTGATCAATTACCCATGTTTGAGCTGCATTAGGAGTAGTAGCAATAGGTGCTGGTTTTATATTTATTTCAGCTCCCTCTTGACCTGATCCTGTTGTTGTAGGATTTAAGACCAAATAACCTGGCACGGTTCCATTACTAGAACCTATTTCTAAAGTCCCAGCAGGCGAAACATTTCCAATACCAACACTACCGCCGAGTGGATTGATTATTAAAGAATAGTTTGTACCATAAGTTTTATCACGTGATTGCATCCAAGAAAAATTACTTGAATTACTTAAACCAAAATCTAAAACATGGGTAGCTGAAATGCCACTCAATCGTAAATTCCCATTTGCTGCTGTACCACTTGTTGCTGGATTGGCTGTAGCAGTTTCCACTTGTAATTTATTTACAGGCGCAGTGGTGCCAATGCCTGTTTGGGCCTCTACTAAAGAAGCATTAGCTAAAATAAATAATATGAATACTATTTTTTTCACTCTTAAACGATATTATGCTCTTGGGCTAATTTAAATAACTCAATATTATTAGTAACTCCCGTTTTAGAAAGAATGTTTTTCTTAAACGTTGAGATGGTATTTGATTTCAATTCTAAAGAAGCGCTGATGTCTTTTACTTGTGCACCTTGCAACATTAAATCCAATACCTCTCTTTCTCTCCTAGAAAGAATTGAAAAAGGGTTAGTGATTGATATAGTTTCCATTGTGTATACTTGAATAATTTTTTAATAGGTTAATTAGGTTTAGAATAATGCTCTGAATCCAATCCACTGTGTGCCGTCAGAAATTACCCTAATCCAGTTATTTGAAGCTTCAACACCTAATGTAATTGTAGTTGCTGTATTATTCGCATTATCTAAAATTATTCTTTGCGAAGAAGTAGTATTTATTGTAATACTGTTTCCACTAATATTTTTAATAATATATTCTTTACCAGCATTTACTCCAGAAGATGTTGCATCTGGTAGTGTGATTGTTCCAGTTGTTGAATTGCTATAAATAACATATTTATCATTTGCCAAAACCGTATAAGTGGTTGAAGATGTAACACTAACAATTGATGTATTTGGATTTGCAGACCAAGAAGCCAATCCAGATGCATTTGAAGTTAACACCCTATTTAAGCCTGCGCCAGATGGGATCGTAACAGTACCACTAAAAGTCGCCGCACTTGTTGTTGTTAATGTTGTTAATGTTGAAGTTCCAGATGCAGTCAAGGAAGTTAAAGAAGTTGCTCCTGTCACATTCACTGTAGAAGAAAATGTTGCAGCGCCTCCATGTGCCGATGTACCAGAAAGCGTTGTAGCTCCTGTCACTCCTAATGTAGTTCCTACTGTAGCTGCTCCTGTAATGGATGCACTTGCTAAAGTAGTTGCTCCAGCAGATAAGGTAGACGAATAAGTACCAGCTGAGGCACTTAAATTGCCGGATAAACTTAATGAAGTACCTGTTGCAGCTCCTAAAACAGGGGTCACAAATGTAGGCGTATTTGATAAAACTACGCTACCGGTTCCTGTTGATGTTGTCACTCCTGTACCTCCATTTGCAACAGCAATAGTTGTACCACTCCAAGTTCCGCTCGTAATTGTTCCCAATGTCGTTAAACTTGAAGTCACCACATTACTAGCTAATGTAGTTCCAGTTAAGGTATTTGCGTCCGCAGCAACTGTTATGTTTGAACTACCATCAAATGCAATTCCGTTTATATTTCTAGCTGTAGTTAATTTATTCGCTGTACTTGCTGTTCCAGATAATGTTCCATTTAATGTAGTAGCAGAGATAGTTGTTGCATCCAAACTATTTAATCCCGTTACCGATGTAATAGTTCCGCCTAAAGCCATTGTAGTTGATCCTACTATTATTGTACTATTTGCTAACTGTGCATTAGTAATTCCAGCAGTTGAACTTAAATCAGATGTTGTAATTGTACCATCTAAAATTTTTGCTGTTGTAATTGCATTATCAGCGATAGTAGTTGCATTCACATTTACCAATCCTGAACCATCTCCAGAAAAACTACCAACAACTGCATTTGCAGTTATTGTACCAGCTATTACAGCACTAGTCGCATTTAAAGTTGTTAAATTACTTAAACCTGAAACATTCAAAGTAGTTGCAGTAGCGGTACCTGTAGTTAAATCGCCACTTAAGACTAATGATGTACCAGTTGCAGCTCCAATTACAGGAGTAGTTAAAGTTGGGCTAGTTGATAAAACAACACTACCACTTCCTGTTGATGTAGTAGCACCTGTTCCTCCATAAGCAACTCCTATTGTAGATCCATTCCATGTTCCTGATGTAATAGTGCCAACACCTGTCAAACTTGAAGTCACCACATTACTTGCTAAAGTAGTTCCAGTTAAAGTATTTACATCTGCAGCGATGGTAATATTTGCACTACCATCAAAAGCAACACCATTGATGTTTCTTGCTGTGGTTAATTTATTAGCAGTACTAGAAGTGCCTGATAGCGTACCCGTAATGACTCCAGCAGTAAAATTACCACTTGCGTCTCTAGCTACTATTGCGTTTGCTGTATTTGCATCTGTTGCAGTTGTAGCACTATTACTAACTTTACCCGCAGTCGTTATTGTAGCTATTTTAGTATCAGCAATTGCTGTACCACTCCAAATACCGCTTGTGATTGTTCCAACCGTAGTAAGATTAGATAAAGATGTTAATGTAGTATTTGATGTTGCAGTTATATTTCCAGCTGTCGTTGCAGTTGTTGCATTACCTGTCAGATCCCCAGTTACATTACCAATAAAGTTTGGCGCAGTTACATCACTACTAAATGTTTTTGCACCTGCTATAGTTTGTGCACCTGTTGAAACCAATCCAGGGTTAGTACCATCAGCAGCAGATAATGTTAATGAAGTTCCACTAATGGTTCCACCTGAAGTATATGAAGTTGTTGTTGTATAATTTAATGAATTAACGCCTGCAATAATACCAACTGTACTTGCAGCTGTTAATCTACCTTTACTATCTACTGTAAATGTTGGGATTGCAGTTGAAGATCCATAAGACCCTGCAGTCACTGTTGTATTTGTTAAAGTAGCCGTTCCAGTTACATCAGTCGTTCCATCGAATGCACCACTAGTATAGGTAATATCGCCTGTTGTTGAAATAGTTCTTCCTGTTGCTAAAGCTGTTGCACTACTTGCATTACCCGTTAAAGATCCAGTTATAGTTGTTACAGCTAATGAAGTCAATCCTGTTACAGAAGTAACTGTCCCACCTAATGTCATTGTAGTAGAACCTAATATTGTAGAACTGTTTACTAGTTTAACATTTGTTAAACTTCCATCAGCAACCGCTGCAGAAGCAACGCGTGTATCAACATAGTCTTTAATAGTTTTTACACTTGGATATTTTGTAGTTGAATTTGCATCCGCATTCAAATCTGTACTTTTGTTGACAATAGCTTCTGCCCCTAAATTTGTTAATGCACCCGTTGCTGTAGTTGCTCCTGTGCCTCCATTAGCAACAGCTATTGCCGTTCCACTCCATACACCTGAAATAATAGTTCCAACACTTGTTAAACTTGATCCAGTTATTGTAGACGCCAGAGTTGTTCCTGTCAAAGTACCTGCACTAACTATAGCCAAATTTGATTTTACAAATTCAGTTGTAGCAATCGTTGTTGAATTATCACTCGTACTTGGAGTTGGTGCTGTTGGTATACCTGTAAATGCAGGTGAAGCAATAGGCGCTTTTAATAAAATATTAGATGCATTTGTTGCAATTTCAGATGTATTAGTAGTAATACTTGCCGTATTTGCAGCAATTGAATTTGTATTTGCAGTAATACTTACTGTGTTAGCAGCAATGGCACTTGTGTTTGTAGTAATACTTGCAGTATTTGCATTTACACTTGTCGTCAGAGCTTGTTCCGCTGCTCTGGCAGTAGTTGCTTCATTTGCAATCGCAGTTGTGTTTGCAGTAATACTTACTGTGTTAGCAGCAATGGCACTTGTGT